>Ga0209787_1000072_pt1 | contig 23725 bp, 18 predicted proteins | sample WorMetLIZISLAND2_2_FD_187414 | JGI IMG/M metagenome (GOLD analysis project Ga0209787, IMG submission 187414) | Marine gutless worms symbiont microbial communities from Max Planck institute for Marine Microbiology, Germany - Olavius loisae LIZARD... ... | reverse complement strand
GTAAAGATGACACGCCTTAGATTTCACTTGGTACCAGAAAGAAGAACGTTCCCCACCTGTTACCTGCTGGCTGCAAGCATGCAGTTTGAAGACTTTCTGAAACTTCCTGAGCTAGACACCCATGCAAAATCGAATGATTATGGTGCCAAAAATGTAAATTGGGCAATATTTGATAAAGACAGTTAAATGCAGTAGGGCGGTCATTTTTTCCTGAATCACTGTGTACATAAATGGGGCAATGGCGCTATGAAAACCATTTTCAATATACAGCCAATTTGCACGAGTTACACAGATGGATGGGTCCTGTGTTGGCTGATTAAATGATTTTAATCATGATAAAAATCAGTGGATTTTTGTCAACAAAAAAATCACGTGACTTAAGTCAAACTAAACTCATCAATTGCAAATGAAAATATTAAACATAAACAGAAAAAAGTCATTCCCTGCAGCTTGTCTAAAGTGAAATAGTCCATTCAATATATTCATAAAATGTTATACATAAAGAATTAATAGAAGTTCATTATTCTGACCTGCTCCACCACTGAGATATTCACCATCATCTCCAATGTCACCATCAGCACCGGTAAATCCTTGCGGTCGTGTAGCGTCGGTACTACTTCGTTGGTCAGCAGGCACACCAGTACATGCAGCACTGTTACCACCAGAAGCTCCACTCTCATCTGTACTACCTTGCTGACCAGTGAAATCTTGAACTGCCACCAACTCTGTACGACCAACTGAACTAGTAGAGATAACTGGACAAGCCACTCCAATCTCACCTGCAAATAATAAGTTCAAGCCACTGCTAACCACAAGACCCACTTGAGCGACAGTCAGCCCTACTGCACTCATCTTCTTACCAAATTTGTTCAGTAGTCAGGAATTTTACATGTACCAATACAGCTAAGCCCTTTGTGACTGGTCTGAAGCCTTAGCTGTTTGAAATGCTAAGTTGACAACCTTATGATGGGCTGAACCACTAAACATTAACAACTGACTTATAAATAACTGTAAATAAATATTCACATTTATAGAACCATACGGCCTCCTTCAGAGGCGCTGACACCGTCAAACCCTCTCTTCCGAGCCTCAAAGTATCAGCACCCTTTGACAACAGTTGACCCACGAGAGGACGACCGTGCTGAGTGGACCTGGGTGGTTGGCAAGCACACATACAGGTACTAACTAAGATCGACGTAGCTTAACTTTGTTGGCTGACTAATGTCGCTTTTATGTTGTACATGGTTTTTGCTTGTGATCTGTATAGCTAATGGCACACCATACATGGGTTGCTAACTGGTTACGACAAAGGCAACCGTACGTATAAGTATGGCGATATACAGATGTTCATTGCCCTTAAATCGTCTACAGATTAAAAATACAGCCCAGCAGACTCAAACCCACTAAAAAGTATAAACTTAAATCACGAAAAAACAGCACTATTGTGTACATGAACTACATGTACTACTCAAGTGTAGTTCTCACCTGCCAGAACATTACTGCTGACTGCCGATGTACCAGTTGCTGACATGTGCGCACTTGTCCCTGCATCTAACTCTGTCAAGAAGCGACCAACTTTCACGACTTCCTCAATTGCCAACGGGCACTGATAAACCAGCTGGTTTACTTCTTTCCCATGCCCCATATGGCGATAAAACGCAGACCGCTCATTTTCAGGTAGCTCCTGTAAGGCGTACATGGTGGAACAGCGGTGCCTCATTTTCGTTGCTGTTATGCTGCTGGAAGCACCAGCTGATGTGCAAACAGCTTGGACTGAATGCCAACCATTCACATGGTTGAGTGATCCCTGAGTGCTGGCAAACACAAATCTGTTGTTTGGATGTACACCTGCTTCCGCTCTGATGCTCACTAGCTTGTTGATTGCCGCCATTAGATCATTTGGCACCAATATTGGTACCATATATCGTGCACCTTTGCCTGACATGTATGCTACATGGAACTTGCCCAGGAGTGCTGACTGCAGAGGGTCGGTAATTTTCACTGCTAACTGCTTGTCGATCCACTCATCATTTTGGGCAGCTTGGAACTGAGTAACACCAGTGCGGTAACCAAACCCGCACATGATGTTCAGCCAAACCAAACTGAGGCAAGTGAAGACCAGTCGACAGCGACAGTCACGAAACCACCGCAGACTGTTCCATGTCCATGCACCCAACAGCGCATGGACACCACGCAAGACAGAAATGAAAAGAGACATAAACAATTTGCGGAAGAAAGTGAGCCGAGCAAGGTGCGCTCAAGCAAGCTCTGCTAAGGCCCAGAAACTGTCCTTTGGTCGAGGCATTAACCGGCAGAAGCGTGCTCAAATCAGCCATATCTTGAGCATACTCGAAGGTTTACTGCCAGAAGCAAAAATGCAAATTTTAATGTCCCAGGTCGACAAGCACGGTAGGCGCCGGGTGCAAGGTTACAAGCTTTTTGCCATGTCCATTTTCTATCAAAGCCGTAAGGCGTACAAACTGCTACAGAAGCTTTTTGTTCTGCCATTTCAGCGAACCCTCCAGAGAAGCTTACAGAAGTGTAATGTGTACCGTGGATTTAACACTCGCATCATGGAGACACTAGCAGTTAAAGCCAAGCACATGACAGGCTTGGAGAAAGATTGTGTTCTCGTTTTTGACGAAATGGCGTTGAAAACAAAACTTGTGTATAATAAGGAACGTGATTGTGTTGAAGGATTCGAAGACTTCAGATTTATTGCCTTGGTGTTCATGTTGCGTGAAATTTCAAGCAAATGGAAGCAACCACTTGGGTATTTTCTTGTTTCAGGTTCGGTAAAGCCTACAGTGCTGGCTAGATTGGTGAGTGAGTAGTTTCATAATGGCACATCAGCACAATTAGGCTAGATTGGTTGACTCCTGTTTGAGTAAACTGGAAAAAATAGGCCTATTTCCTATTGCTCTTCTGTGTGATCAGGGCTCAACTAATAGGAGTTACCTTGAAACATTATCTGGTGTTGCAGTAGATAAACCATCTGTCATAAAGATAGTAAAGTGTTCGTTGTGTACGATCCTCCCCATCTGATTAAGAATGGGCGGAACAATTTGAAGAAGAATGGTTTTGTGGTAGATGTACATGGGAGTGAGAAGCAGGTATCTTGGGAATAGACTACAGACAAACAATGGTAACATTGACATTGCGTCTGGGATGTAACATACAGTAATAGCACGTTCCTGCATGGAGTCGATCTACGGGTTATTGGTTTCCATTATGCGTGTTCTAGAGTTCACCAGAAGACTTAATATGTTAAGACAGAATTATAAGCTGCACCGCAGGAATGACAACTTGCTGTTAAATGGACAAGAAGACTGGAACGATGAAGCTGAATATTGTGATGAACCTGATGACTCTACTAACTCTAGTAGTCTTGCTACTACAGGAGGTGCTGGTTGGGTCTTTTGACCTGTAAAACTGTCTCCCAGATAACCTGTACTGTGTTGGTGCAGACACGAAGCATACAACGTTGAAGACCCTTCAGCATGTCACAACAAAGTGGCTTCATGAAGCACGTGATCATGACGGCAGACACAAACGGTGTATGGAAGCTCAATCTCACCTGCAAATAATAAGTTCAAGCCACTGCTAACCACAAGACCCACTTGAGCGACAGTCAGCCCTACTGCACTCATCTTCTTACCAAATTTGTTCAGTAGTCAGGAATTTTACATGTACCAATACAGCTAAGCCCTTTGTGACTGGTCTGAAGCCTTAGCTGTTTGAAATGCTAAGTTGACAACCTTATGATGGGCTGAACCACTAAACATTAACAACTGACTTATAAATAACTGTAAATAAATATTCACATTTATAGAACCATACGGCCTCCTTCAGAGGCGCTGACACCGTCAAACCCTCTCTTCCGAGCCTCAAAGTATCAGCACCCTTTGACAACAGTTGACCCACGAGAGGACGACCGTGCTGAGTGGACCTGGGTGGTTGGCAAGCACACATACAGGTACTAACTAAGATCGACGTAGCTTAACTTTGTTGGCTGACTAATGTCGCTTTTATGTTGTACATGGTTTTTGCTTGTGATCTGTATAGCTAATGGCACACCATACATGGGTTGCTAACTGGTTACGACAAAGGCAACCGTACGTATAAGTATGGCGATATACAGATGTTCATTGCCCTTAAATCGTCTACAGATTAAAAATACAGCCCAGCAGACTCAAACCCACTAAAAAGTATAAACTTAAATCACGAAAAAACAGCACTATTGTGTACATGAACTACATGTACTACTCAAGTGTAGTTCTCACCTGCCAGAACATTACTGCTGACTGCCGATGTACCAGTTGCTGACATGTGCGCACTTGTCCCTGCATCTAACTCTGTCAAGAAGCGACCAACTTTCACGACTTCCTCAATTGCCAACGGGCACTGATAAACCAGCTGGTTTACTTCTTTCCCATGCCCCATATGGCGATAAAACGCAGACCGCTCATTTTCAGGTAGCTCCTGTAAGGCGTACATGGTGGAACAGCGGTGCCTCATTTTCGTTGCTGTTATGCTGCTGGAAGCACCAGCTGATGTGCAAACAGCTTGGACTGAATGCCAACCATTCACATGGTTGAGTGATCCCTGAGTGCTGGCAAACACAAATCTGTTGTTTGGATGTACACCTGCTTCCGCTCTGATGCTCACTAGCTTGTTGATTGCCGCCATTAGATCATTTGGCACCAATATTGGTACCATATATCGTGCACCTTTGCCTGACATGTATGCTACATGGAACTTGCCCAGGAGTGCTGACTGCAGAGGGTCGGTAATTTTCACTGCTAACTGCTTGTCGATCCACTCATCATTTTGGGCAGCTTGGAACTGAGTAAGTAACATTCGAGCGGGTTCGCCTCCTCGCCTTGCATTAAAAAGGGTCAGCCGACAAACTATCAAGTCACGTAACCTTCCAAACTCGTGTCCAGTCCATAACATGTAGCTGTCTGCAAGCATGTTGCTAATTGCACTCAGCGTGTACTCACGGACCTTTTGCACATCTTCCTCGTTAGGTAGTGCAGACGGTTTCCTCGTGTGTTCTTGTCGTTTGTATTCCACGGCAGCAACGGCAGTACCAAACACGAAGCTCCACTGAACCTTCAGAACGCACAAAAACTGATCCATCGCTGTAGCCTTTTCATCCTCTTCCTCAATGCAATACACTCCTTTCATGACCGTTGCTGCACTTCTAATCAAGTAGCCCAATTGCACCTTCAAAGCATCATTACCATTGCAACAGATGCGATTTATCGCTTTCTCCAAAGTGCAAAACCTCCTTCTTTCTAACATTTGCTCTCCAGTGAGACTGTCGTTGTTTTCCAACTTCCTGCATTCTAATAGTATCCTTCCCAGCCTTCTCATATCTGCCAGTACGGCTTGTCTGTTTTTCTTGCTAGACTTAATGTAGTGTCTTTTTCCAACTTCAGTGATCATCCTATCTTGCACACAAAGCTTTCCACACTCATCCTGTCTGAAGTGTGAAAGCACATCGCTCACAAATTCTGGATCTTCATCATCAGCCTTGGTCAGCAGGTTAGCAGGCAAGTCACTGCTTTCTACAACACTACCTACACTCACAACTTGATCGTAACAATTCTTCTTATGCCGCCACAGATGTGCTGACTTGAAAAAGCCCTTGCAATTACCACACATGCTGAGTGGCATATCTTTACGTGAGCGTTTTTCGTGATGTAATGATGAGCACTTATGGTCTCTCATAATAAGTTCACGGTTCTTCTTATAAATTCCTTCTTTACGTAATCTGGCAAATGCTTGTCGTTGAGTTGGAATCGACTGAGAAATACTGCCTGCAACTGATGTTTCGTCTGCATGTTTTCTTATAATATGACGCTTCAAATGCACTTGAAAGATGCCGCAAAAAGGACATGCACGCTTCGGTCTCTTATACTTCAATGGGGAATCATTACTGCAAACTTCCTTTCCATGGCGGGCTTCACATGCAGCCCGCAGACCAGATGAGTCGACTGCAAGCGACTGAACTCCTTCCTGGCCATCAACTTTCACTTCACCAAAAGTTCCTAAAGTATATACACAACAGCCGGCACATCCAACAAAACTGTTTTCTTCAATAAGAGTGTAATAAACTACACACAAACGGTGCTCGAGTCAGACTGTTTATCGAACATACAATAGGCAGGAACCTACATCCCTTAGTTTGATATGTGCAAGTGAGTGATTTGTCATTTAGTATCATATCTCACGAGCATAAGGGTCAACCTACAAAGTTCCACTGTCAAAGTCGACTGAACAATTGTACAGTTATGTAGTCTATAAAAGTGGTCGATTCACTGTGCACTCATAGAACAGCAAGTCACGTGAGCGCATAACACGACTGTTTCTCCTTGTGCAGTTTACAGTCATAAGCCCAGACATCACAATGTAAGGAATTGTGGCAGAAAACACACATTTTGGCAACTTTTTGGAGTTCAAGATCATATAAGATTGCGAATTAAAAATGCACAGCCAACTCGGCATTCGTAACCAAAAGAAATTGAGGCTAAGTCGACCACCTTTGTGGAAATTTGGCAAAAAATACCAAAAATAACCAATAAACATGCTCTTTCAGAATTCAAGATTACTGAAGGTCATCAAACGGACTGACTTCACGGATCTTAATCTGTACTGAATTAAAGGGGCACTTATTTCTTTGTTTTAGTTTCTGGCTACGTGTGCTAGATTAAGCTGTATACTCAGCTTTCGAGTCCACGTTAAACTCTTCTATCGTATCGTATCGTATAAACGTGATACGAATTTAGAGCCCATATGCGAGTTCCTGTTACTAATTAACGGTAATAGTAAATTACCCAAGAAACATACATCTCTCACACCTGCCAAGATATTACCGACCTGACCTATCCACTCTCATTTCATGCCCTCATTCCACAGGTTCCCTTGCATATTGTACCTCCCAAAGCTAGACACAGGCTACAAGTTAGACAATTCACAACCTGAAGAAAAAGAAGGTCTGTGCATGAATTCACGGGGAGGGGGGGCTTCAGAAAAAAAATAAATCGTTCAGTCGTCAAGTTATCAACAACGGCAGTAAGAGAACACAGCGAATTGGGACCATACTAACTGTCATGACTGTGTTCTTTGAAGATCTTATTTTTAACAGTAACAGCCTGTTACTGTTAAAATAATGAGATCTTCAAAGAAGACAGTACGATGTCAGACAAACACTAATCAAACCGACATTTCTTCTAACCAATAACATAATCAGTGTATTAAAAAATGTCTACCCCCAAAAAGTAGGGGATAAAAGAAGGCGTCCCCTCCACTTCAAAAACTAGGAGGGACATGTCCCCTGTCCGCCCATGATCATTCATTGCACCCCTCCCCCACAAACTAGACTTCATGGAAAGTATAATGTGGTGACTGTGTTGGTAAATCCTACAGCTGCACCTAGAAATCCAGACTTTGTAAAATTGTTACAGTAACATTGTGATAAACTATTGTTAGGCATATTAATGTACGTCTAATAATTCCAAAAATGGTTGTTTAAATTATTTTCATTTTACAACTGCAAAACAGTGTGAATTTAATACATGTTTATGCAGACATATCAAAGCATGCAGTCAACATCTACTGATTTCTTCTATTACTATTTTGTACAGTTGGAACATCACTGGCCTCCAACTGTAGCAGCTACTGATATTAAGGGAAATACGTCATCTACGTCTTCATCAGGTCTGCAGTTAGTTATACATGCAGCTCACGGAAATATGCACCTTATACAAAGTTCAAAATAGCTCAGCGGCTGGCATCAATCCGAGACAAAACATAGTGTGCAAATCTGACAAAAATGGTAAATTTACCAGAGCCAACACTCTTCACAACTGCATCCAGCTGCGGAAATACTTCAGCCTCATCGTCTGACTCGGAGTTCGGTTCAACATCAGGTACATAATCTGGATCATTGGTATCTGGATCACTGTTGTCATCTGCCATGCATCAACAACACAATGTTTTACAAGGAATTGTGGCAGAAAACACATTTTGGCAACTTTTGGAGTTCAAGATCATATAAGACAGACACATAGACGCTAGTAACCAGTAGACATTTCGTTTGGTACGCCTATGTGAAATATAGCAATTTCATTAACTTAATACATGTGAGTGAGTGAGTGAGCAGTGTTTTACGTCCCCGCCAACACAGTATAGGTTATATGGGAGACGGTTTTTACAGGTCAAAAGACCCAACCAACAGTATCAAAGTACTGAAGGAAATGCTACAAAAGAGAAAGCAAACAACGAAAACAACTAAATACAGATATGCACAGACAATAATATACACACAAAATGATACACACAAAATAAGCACAACAAGTCCCCTAGTCTACACTAATATGGGGGTGACTAGGGGACAGCTCCCACAGAGGGCAGGGTTGCTAGGCCTGAACGGCGGTGGGGCTGCCACCGCGGTACCCCCTTAACTTAATACATACCAATGCCAGCAGGCTATGATTTGAGTAATTTTTACAAACACTTGTGTCACACAACACATCCTAAAACTGCTTATCGTTCTGTTTATTTTTTGCATTTATTTGAAAATAAACAAACTAAAGCATGAACAGAAAGTAACAACATTTGTAAACATTTTGCACACTATTATTAAATTATTTTTGCAGCCATTAATTTTGTGGTACGGCATACCTGCACAGCATTTCTTCTGCTTCTTCATTGCCTGCAACTGCAATAGACCCAGCACACAACTATCATTATTACAGTGACAATTAGACCCTACTTATATATTCAAGCAGGAAGGTTTTCAATCACAATCAATTTACACAAGATTATAAGTCTGAAAGAACACTGGGCAACTTTATCTTTCGTTAAAACCTACATTTTAAACCACAGTTTCAAACCAAAGTCTGAATTAACAACACCTATTTCATACAAAAATCAAGTGAAACCAAAGTTAACACCAACTCCAATATAAAACTATGGTTTAAAACCAAACTTTGGTGTTAACTCACAGTTAAATTGAACAAAATGTGATGCATTTCAATTATTTACGCTAAACTCCTAGAGTTTACTACCGTTTATACACCGAAGTTACTTCATCTTTCATGCTACAATAATTAACAAAATGGCACCTGGTACCTCTGACACAAGAAGAGACTGCACAGGAATTTCACGTGACTCTTCATCAGGATCTGCAGGAGACTGCACAGGAATCTGGAATCTATCTGGCATAAGTCCCCGTGGCAAAAAAACACCTTCAGAGGACTCATCACTACTACTATCTGATTGTGACGGAGGAACGTAGTCCTCATCAGCAATGGAGTCATCAGTTTCAATGTCATCGTCAGCTGGACACTTGTATCCAGGCTCTGGACCGACCACCCCAGACTCCGTGGCCGGCACGCTGACAACCATCATTACCGTAGCGGGATCCGACAGACTTGGACCGACCATCGCCTGCTCCGCGGACGGCTCGCTGACGACCATCATTACCGCAGCGGGATCCGACGGATTTGGACCGACCATCGTCGGCTCCTTGAACGGCTCGCTGACGACCATCATTACCGCAGCGGGATCCGACGGATTTGGACCAGTGACATAAGGAGTACATGACTGCAAACAACAGCAAACGTTAAATTTATATTGAGCAAGGTAGTACAATAAAGAGTTCTGTGAAAGTCTGCTGTAGTTAATGCTTTGTTTTATTGACTACAAGGACGTATTCTGTGGAATCAGCTCCCTTCTTCATTCCGTCAACCTCGTTCTGTTCACTGTCCTCCTGGTTCACCCCATCCTGCGCATATCACCTCATCACAGTCACCACCTTCGCTCTCATCACCTATCACTGCTTCTACCTTTCACTCCAGACTTAATACTCATCTCTTTCACAAATCCTTTCCACCATAGTCACTCTTCTTCCTTCCGTCTACCTGCACCTGAATTAAAGGGGCACTGGCTCTGTTTGTTTTAGTTTCTGGCTGCGTGTCCAAGATTAAGCTGAATACTCAGCTTTCGAGTCTACGTTTTTCTATCTTATCGTATCGTACGTTTCTGCACTTGACAGTAAAATGTGAGCAAATATGCTAGCAAAATCGGCGTGGCAATAGTTTTTTGTTATGTCGTGTCTAATTTATTTCGGCATGAACACAATTACAACTGCTAGAGTTTGAAGAACATTGGCCAGGTTGCGGGTGAAAACATACTGAAGCCAAATTGTAATTTTAAGGTGACATCGCAATAGCTGTAGTCTGCAGCTGGCCGGAATGCCTACGTCTAGTTTTTTCTTTTGTCATCGACCAAAAACAAAGGCAGTTTCAGATTAACTTTTCTGCGCCAACATATGCGATCATTTCTTTTCTTGTGGCCCCCAGAAAAACAAATAAATGGATGTAAGAAGGCATTCCGGCGAGCTGCATACCATTGTTATTGTGTGTTACAGTAATCCAGACAAAATAACAATCATGATCATCAAGCCTCTATTGTTGATCAACTCTATCCACTTGGAGTAAAAACACATTTGAGACCATCAGTATTAGTATCAGTATCACAAGTTGAGTTGTTGAGTTGAGTAGTGTTTTACGTCCCCGCCAACACAGTATAGGTTATATGGGAGACGGTTTTTACAGGTCAAAAGACCCAACCAACAGCATCAAAGTACTGAAGGGGATATCTGCAAAGGAAACAACCCAAAAAACACAAAGAAAACAGAAACTACACATATGCATACACACAAAATAGTAGACAAATAACGGTTACATCAATAAACACAGCAAGTCCCCTAGTCTACAATAATATGGGGTGACTAGGGGACAGCTCCCACAGAGGGCAGGTTCGCTAGGCCTGAACGGCGGTGGGACTGCCGCCGCTGTACCCCATCAGTATCACAAAGGGGCAGGTCTGTACAAAACAGCCCCGTAGGCTCAAGCCGCTATGTGGGCCCATAAGCCATCCCCAAAGAACCCAGAACTAGTCTGGTTCTATATTAGTAACCTAACCACTCTGTGAGAATCTGCGAGATTCTTTTATAAATCTTGAGACCATACATACATTGTAAGTCATGAATGGTTTTAAACTGATAAAGTAGACAGTAATCAGCACTAACTGAGAGCCACTCTTTCACTCGATCATGCTTTTTCTGTAGATTTCGCTGATGATTGATGTTGAGGGCCTTTGCGACAAGTCTTTGTGCTCTTGTCTGTCTCATAGCTGCAATTAACAGATGTACAATAAATCATTAACATCACAAATCACAATACAGGGTAATGGGTTGAAGATGTTTTCGTTTCCTATCTACAAGTTATCTCATGCATGAAGGAATATCAGAGTTGATTGATTGATTGATTGTGTAGTGTAGAGTGTACAAATACAGCAGACAATTATAACACAGCAAGTCCCCTAGTCTACAATAATATGGGGTGGTTGGTTGAGTAGTGTTTTACGTCCCCGCCAACAAAATATAGGTTATATGGGAGACGGTTTTTACAGGTCAAAAGACCCAACCAATAGCATCAAAGTACTGAGGGAGATAGCTGCAAAGGAAAATAACCCAAAAAAGACAAAGAAAACAGAAAATACACATATGCACACACACAAAATAGTAGACAAATAACGGTTACACCAATAAACACAGCAAGTCCCCTAGTCTACAATAATATGGAGGTGACTAGGGGACAGCTCCCACAGAGGGCAGGTTTGCTAGGCCTGAACGGTGGTGGGACTGCCGCCGCGGTACCCCCATTATGGGGTGACTAGGGGACGGCTCTCACAGAGGGCAGGTTTGCCAGGCCTAAACGGCGGTGGGGCTGCTGCCGTGGGACCCCCTAGGAATATCAGAAAGTGGTAAACATATTCTGACAATGTGAATGTGACTGTAATCAGCAATGTCATTTTCCAGCATTTTCCATAATTTATAGCACAGGCAGAAAAGACACTGCTGAAGTTAACAGCATTGCAAGACACAAGCTACCTGGTACTAGAATCGCATACCAGACCCACTAGCTTTTTGATATGAAGATGTTAAACATGACAAGATATTCTGTAGCAGATTACGAGTTTACAGTGCAATATGATATGAGCACAAGATAAGCAGGTGATTATCAAAATTCATTACCTTAGAAGTTTAGTTACAATGACTGAATGTAGTGGAGAAGAAATGTTCAATCAGTCTAGGATTAGCAAGTCTGACAGCAGAGATGATAAAACCATGGACAGTGGCATTGAGAGACAAAGTCAACAACTAGGTTATACGAGAAAAACTGCAGAAACACTGAAAGACAATAGACTCGCCCAGCCCAGATGTAAAATGGACGACCAGAGACTGAAAATGAAAGTGACGTTGATATGGTAGAAAGCAACACACTACGTGGGAAGACCAACAAAAATTACGACATTGCACCAATAAAAATGCAGCGAAATTTCTGCACTCCAAAAATGCCAAATTACGATGCAGCTAAAAATAGTTTTATAGTAGTAGCATACGAAAGCATATACCATCTATCTTTGCAACCAAATCCTGGTTTGGTTGAAGATTAGCATGCTTTTGCTGAAACAATTTACACCACACACATTCACTAAAATGAAATCGCTATGATAAAGCGAGAATCCAGATGAAATGTTCTGTATAACCAACAAATGCTGATATTAAATTACTTGACACCAAATTATCACTGTTCACATTTGTAGCCATTTCGATGAACACAATTTAATAGTGTGTGCGGAACTCTGCAAAATATGGTACATAGGTACTACCTGTCACACGACAGTGAGTGCATGAGAAGGGTTTAACGTCTCATACAACACAGTATAGGTCATCTGGAAGACAGTTTTACAGGTCAAAAGTCCGAACCAACAGTATCAAAGTACTGAAGCAAAACAAAGAGTGCACAAATATCAACACAGAAAAATACAATAATGCAGACATATACACACTAAAAACACTGCAAGTCCCCTAGTCTACAGTAATATGGGGTGACCAGGGGACGGCTCCCACAGAGGGCAGGGTCGCCAGGCCTGAACGGCGGTGGGGCTGTCTCCGCGGTATCCCGTGTGGTCAGCATAATTGAGCACAACAGCCAAAAACAAAAAATATAAAAAGAGGAAACTAAAACAAACAAACCATAGCTCCCATTTAGTCCTGTCCAGGTCCTAGATCTGTGAAGGCAGTCCAAATGGAACGAGAAAGACAATAATAATAATCATTAGTATCATCATCATCAGCATAACACCAACAATTTCGAATGCACCATGATAGAGTCATTACAAGGTCGCGGTGTGCCTCAACAATTTGGACTTAGTCAACAGAGTGGAGATGTGTCTTTAGTGCCGTCTTAAACGAGCTGTCTCCTGTGGTCGTATGTGCATCAAATGCATAGGTGCCAAAGTGCGTGACAGAGGAGGAGACTACAAGGTCGCCACGAGCAGCGAATTGGAGTCTCTGTCTGCTGCCGACGGATGTGACTGGTCGACAGAGGTCGGCGATGTACGACGGTGCCAGACCATGCAGCGCCTTGTACGTCAGCAGACACAGCTTGAACTGGACGTGCTGCGGGACGGGAAGCCAGTGGAAGCGATCTTGCAATACGTGCTTGATGTGGTCGTGCTTCTTGGCGCTGATGATTAATCGTGCTGCTGTGTTCGAGTCGATAGTCGTGGAACTCTGGCCATCAGACTGCTACAGTTGACCTAGGTGGCTGGTTACATTCCGAGATGGCTTATCCGCCCACAGATGGTCACCCATCCACGTATTAATCGGGCCCGACGTAGAGTAACTACGTTGATCGAGACCAGCACGCTACCGCTACCACACCCATCATCTGGAGGTGAAACCTAACTCTTCATAAGCATAGGCTACAGTACCAGAAAAACAATATGATAAAATGTATAAATTTTGCACATATTACACATACATGGTTGTAAAAAACAGTCAAATGTTTCTTCATTTCGCTTTTGTGGATAAGAGAGAAGCACTGTCGGCAGTGATCTTCACGGCAATCAACACAATGCTGAAGCAAAAACATTTTCATCTCATCTTAAATGCGTCGTTACACTAGCTTATATCAGCAAAATTGTTTTGGCGCACCCTGTGCAGTGCTTGCACTCAGACAAAAAATTGAATTGTATGATATTGTTCACGTTTGTCTTTAATGTATGTCGTGACGGTCCTAATTATCGATAATTTCTGAGCGTTCAGCAGATATGTAATGTAAGAACATTTTCATAGGTGTCATACCCCAAAAAGTGACAGCAAAACAAACTCCCAAATTACTTGTTTTGAGGCTAAACAGTGTTGTTTCCACAAGCATTCTGCGAGTTTCAAAAAGCACCAAAATTAACAGCAGTCAGGGCTTTGCCCCGGACCCAACTGGGGGAGCTTACAGCACTCCTCCAGACCCCCTAGCTGGTGTGGAGGGAGGCTAGCTGCCGCCCACCTCAAGAACCCCAACCTGCCTCGGCCCTTTGGGCCTCTCACTTCGGAACTTGCTCCTCACCGTCCCCCAATTCTGAACAGATTGAAGCCACTGACCATTACCATTATGATTATGAGCATCATCATTTCTTTTCACACATGATTGTTACGTTACATGCCACTAGACAATAAAAATAGTAATATTATTCTACAGATACCAAATTACCAACAATGATAATGATAATAATTAAGCTGCATACATATTTCATTACGGCAACACTGTTCAAAATAAACCTCTAATAGTATGCAGATGCAACTCAGCATCTTGATTTGGGTCCTTTACCGGATAAAACTCTTCATTTGAACAGTAACTTGGTTGTCTTAGTAGTCTCACATTGGTTGTGATCAACAAAGTTACTCAATGTCAGGTCCGGTAAAGCCCAAAGTCCATCACCCGTCCGAGGACCTGTTTGCTAGCTGGTCGCGTTTGTTTCGACACGCCTCTGTGTATGACCTGTCCTTGACCTGACCTGTAGTCGACATCAGCGTGCTAAATAAAATGGCGACTACTGTTGATGATGACGAAGACGACGAATGTAACGAAGCACCAGATTCATGTACCAGTTTGCTTCTCGCAGCAGCTAGTGATGTTGGCTCGGTGGCACTACTGGTAGCGAGTCGGACCAACGATCGGAAGGTTGCGGGTTCGAGGCCTACTAAAGTAGTGTGAATCACAGTGTCGACAGGTAACCGCATAGGGGTGAACTGCCCGCTGTGGCCGGCCGCCACTCCTTCTTCCGAGCTGTAGGAAGTTGGAGTTTAGACTGTCAGCATTGATGGACTCGGATCTGGCATGGGTAAATGGTAAGAGCGGTAGACAAAGCTGACGCTATGCTGACGCTTTCCAGCGCTCTATAATATTGGAAGCCATTTACCATTTACCATTTAACCAGTGGTTAAAGTATACATTTATAGGTGTGGGAACTGTAATTTCGGTTTGGGCCCTCTGTCGGTGGTTTTGGTCCCTTGTTGACGTACGCGGACCCCTTGTGATCGATGTTGGGCCCTTTGTGCCTAATATTCGAACAATCAGTGGGTAAAGTGTGTTTCGCTCCCAGTGACATACAAAACGTATCTAAACCAATGACCTATTGGTGTATACATAGTATTAATTGTTCACTACAGGGTAAGCTGAAATGCGGATGCCAGCGTACCTTAGCGTTCTCCTTAGCGTTAGCTGCATCTTTTGGAAATCTGAGGCGGGGGAATGCTTCGGTCTAAAAACTGGAGGTGTGGGAAATGTGTTCCTCCCTCGTTCCCCATACTTTAACCACGATGTTGAGTCGTCGTAAAAAAGAAGACACGATACTTGACGTAATCATAACGCAGAAGTAGTGTGCTGGATTTAAATAAATAAAGAAAACACTCGCACTAGTGCCAAGCAGGTGTGTCCGTCTGGTCGTTTCTAGCAGGTCGACAACACAGCGAACCTGTCTGACACCTGCTTGAGCTATCAGACATGCCATGATAGCTCTATCCTGTCCCAGACCTGCTTTACGACCCGAAAAAGTCGCGAACAGGTCGCAGACCCGAATGAACCCGTCAAAAACCTGACAGCGGACCAGGGTTCGCGAACAGGTTTCGGACCAGACAGCGTAATGGACTTTGAGCTTTAGTGTTTGGATAAGCAACTGTCTGCAGGGCACAGGCAGGTAAACTGTTTCAGTATGTAACCAGCCACCCAGGCCAACTCAGCCTTTCATCCGTATGGGGGCGATAAATCAAGTACTAGCCGCGGTTGGGGGTTGAGTCACCTCTGCTTGGTGGCAGTTAACACTGTGGCATGTGATTTCTCGCAGTAGTGATGTGTTTCATGAACACACCGCTATACATTGTATAGTTCACTAAGAAACAGAAAATGCAATAACGTTACAACTGACTACTCTACTCGTACGTGATGGTGATTTAGCACTCACTACATTTGGCTTTCTTCTACAGCATTGATTACAGACTTCATCACCAGACAAGAATGGAAATAACAGATTGCAGTCAGATGCTGGAATACATAACACACAACCCACATTCAACTAATTAGTTAAACACATTATTATGCCCGCAAAGAATAATAAGGTCCCTATGCTACATACTGGTATCTGCCCAATAACAGCAAAAAATTATGAAATATTTACAAACAAGCACTTCTGTTTTGTAACTGAAACTGTCAACGTTGTCAGTCAATCAATAATACACCGTGTTCAGAAAAAAACGTCCACTAATATTTTCTTTCAGAGCTCTATGAGTGATGTGTGGATCTTAACAAAAAATGCAGCGAATATACCCAAGGAAAGGTAGGTTACGAAAATGTAGAAATTAGATATTCATTGCGGCCGATGACATAATTATGATGTCAAATTTATAAAACGTTTGTATATAAGACAGAACACAGGCTTATTTCATACCATTACTGTGTCACTGATGAATTGAACTGTCATAACTTATGCTCAAAATATCCACCTTTATCTTTCACTCCAACTTTAGCCAACAAATGTGATGTCAGAACTATGTCGTCGGGGTATTTGTGCAAATCTACACATCATTCATGGAGATATGAAAGAAACTGTTAGTGGGTGTTTTTTTCTGAACACAATGTATTTTTACCATGTTTTGTATCTTCTACATCATCATCCCCAGGAATGTTGCCAAAATCTCCCAACTGTTGCACTTGGCACATTAAGAATGTCAGCCTGTTCATTCCTGTCCAAAATATTACATTCTTTTACATCAAATCTAGTACAGACAGTAATGCACGATTCTGGGTTCACTTCACAGTTCACATAGTTAAAGTCACTTGGAACTTTACCTTGCAAAGTGCTCCCCGAAAACGCCAAATTAAAATGCAGCTAAAATATAGTGTTTTAAAGCACAATTCCATCTAAAATTGTGACTGCTGCGGTGTCAAATTTACCATCACTACTGGTGCAGCAAGTGATCATAAATAACACTCAACCCTGCATAAACTACCATACACACCTGTTGATTGAATTCTATCTCATCACATCTTACCTGGCTGTCCGCGTGCACCTCCAATGCCTAGTCTTCCTGATGTTCCAGTATCACCAGGCTGGTCCGTAAATCCAACAACACCTTGCTGTCCCGGACCGCCAGCTAACCCAGCAAGTCCAGTGTCTCCTTCAGTACCCTGTGCACCCAGCTGCCCTGGACCACCTGGAGTACTGATTTGTCCCTTGCTGCCAGTCAGTCCCTGAGGACCAGGAAATCCAACGGCTCCGGGCCGACCACGTGGTCCTGTGAATCCTGTTGAACCAGGTATACCTTGTTCACCTGGTGACCCCGCCTGGCCAGTGTCGCCAGCCTCGCCAGTTGCACCGACAGAGCCAACAACTCCTTGCTGGCCTAGAGAGCCTTGTTCATCACGTTCACCAGGCTGTTCATGGGGCCCGGCATTGCCTGCAGCACACAACATGGACAACTTCAATTTCTTCAGTGTATCAATTAGACAAGGTCTGTAATACTACAGTCCTTGCCACAGTCTCCAGGAATGAACTTATTCACACAGTATATGATCATCAACTCCGCTTTCTTGGACACATGCCTCGAGGCACATACTCTCCACATGCAAGAACCTGTGCGTTAAACCAGCCAACACACGACAACACAAGATGCAGTAGTCCTCAAACTACATCCAGAAATTAACCGGTCTGAAAATCAGCGAACTCGTGGAGGCATCTGAAGATTGAGAGACCTGGAGTGAACTTGTGGTCGCGTATTATGTTGATCCACAACCACTCGAGAGAGATCAGTTAGTTACAACTAAGTGCTCAACAGACGGACCAATCGGACAGATCTAGAGGATCATTAACAGAAGAACTCACCTGGCTGGCCTGGATTGCCAGGTGCTCCAGTGTCACCAGGTGCCCCAGCAAATCCTTTTACTCCAACAGCACCTGTCCAACCTTGTTGGCCAACTAAACCTGTCTGGCCTGGCTGACCATCATTGCCGACTGGACCAGGTAAACCAGGGTCGCCATTCGGACCTCGATTTCCAATAAACCCTAGCGGACCAGTAAACTCTGTGAAGTTGGTCGGTCCTTTGGGACCTTGCTCTCCAGCAACTTCATGTGCTCTGGGTGCTCCAGTAAAACCAAAAGCGCCAGTAAAGCCGACCTGGCCTACAGCACCTGGTTGACCAACGGAACCAATCAAACCCGTCGAACCTTTGTGACCTCTTGGCCCAGGTGTGCCAGCAATTGCCTTCACTCCAGGCCCAACAATGTCTCCTGGAGCAAAGCGATTACCAGGAGCACCTCGTTTGCCATCATTGCCCCTGTTACTTGGCACACCGTCTGGACTGGCCACTCCGGGAACATCTTGGTCATCTCTAGGTCCAGGTTGTCCTGCAGGACCAATGTCCCCAGGTGCACCATTGATGCCTGGATCGCCAGCTTCACCGGGAGTACCGGAGGATCCAGACGGACCCAGTGGACTCTGTGCACCACGCTGTCCTTGCACTCCTTGTCGACCCGGCTCTCCTGGTAAACGAGTGAATCCTGGAACTCCTGGCTGTCTGTTTGAGCCCAGCTGTCCCTGGGATCCAAAAGATCCAGGCTGTCTAGCACGACCTGGAATTCCTTGCTGTCCAGCAACTCCCACAAATCCTTGCTCACCTCTCTGACCGTTAGCTCCTGAGGGGCCTGTCGCACCTTGAATGCCTGTTGCTCCAGTATTACCAGGCGAACCTTTGGCACCAGTCGCTCCGACAATGCCTGCATGAACACAAGCAATGGACATTCACAACATAGACAGCACACCAACTGTCAACTAACTCTTCACTAATACTGTTCAGAGCTACAACAACCATCATCTCGACAAAAACTAGCACCAGTTACGTTCAACTGTTCAAATCATACTCAGTTACTTCATTTTTGCTTTAACTGAAATTTTAAATTAAAGTTTTAAAACAAGCTGATCTAAACCCCAAAATCTGGTTCTAAACCAACACGGAGACTAACTAGAGTTTAAAAAAGCAACATTTCTTAGATTCCAAACAACCAGCAACAGCTATTTGATATATGACTGCCTGAAAAAATTCACCAGAAGTGAATAGTGATGTCAACAGGTAATCAGAAAAAAACGTAAACTATTAACTAAACTAAACTATTGAACCAAAGACAACAGATTTGGTTAGTGACATGTCCAGTGATCTTACAGCCTACCTACAAAGATTTCTTCTTATCTTTGTGAGAGAACACACTATGTAAAGGGTGATGACAACATAATCATTAACTCCGACCGTTGGTGTATGTTAGACACGTGTAACGGACACACGGACGGACAGACAGACGGATGGGCGATAGCATAATGCGCGCTCTGCATATATGCTGTTGCGTGCTAAAAAACAATGCAATCAATGAAATCACATCAGCCAAAATACAGAATGCAGTTAAAATGTAAATAAAAGTATAACGCTGACATCTTCATGTATTTCTTCTTTACTTGAAGAATCACAACAAGCACTGTTGTGTTAATGGTTGATCAAGATTTTTTACAACTTCAGTTAACAATACCATTTTTTTTACTCCTTGTGCGCTACGTTCCTAACGTAGCGAAGAGTATATGACATCAATGTAAGTATGTATATATTGACGACCGACCGACGACCACCGACCAGCGAACTGCGACCGACCTCTCATTTGGAAAATTTCAAATGGCCATATCTCAGCAACGGGGCGTCCGATCGACTTCATGTTTGATTCTAGGGTGGGGTTTTTGGGGACGGGGGATCAAATAGCACTATTTCTGCCAACGACATGTACGGCCAATTTACTTTGCCTTCGCAGACAACATCACATCACATCACTGTTGATGCATAAGACTTTGGAGCTAGATTTCGTATTGGAGGGTACCTGGGCTATACGGTCTCGGGGCACGAAATGAAATAGCAGCTTTTAACTGGGACAATTTGACAATAGCAATACGTTTGGTACTAATGCAGAGTTTTTGGAGTTGGTGGATCGTGTGGATCTACTTCCGGTTGAACCAAACGCAAAAGGTGGCCGCACATCTTGGAAAATTTCGAATGAATATCGGCCTATCTCTGGAATGCGTCATCTCATCCATCATCATAAGAGTAGCTTTGCAGGAATATGGGAGAGAATAATGCGCGAGGAGTAATTAGATTGGTCACAATCTAAAATATTTCTTGTTTCATGTTAACTCGGTGTAAAATTATAGCTATCGCCGATAACTAGCTATGTTTGCCAGTCATCAGTACTAGTTATTGCTAAGGTTAGTAGCAAGCTCAGTAACTCTGCAAAATAACACGAGTGTGAACAAGAAGCCACGCTGTCGCTAGGATAGCCGACCATACTGCCATCAGACTATCTAGTAATTAGTGATTGTTGCTAAATAGCATATCTAGCTGTTTTTGAGACACTGAGCTTTAAGCATACAGTTGTCACGACTTGACTTTTCAGGGTCATGTCACTTCATCGGTCACGTGACCATTCCATTCCTAACAGGCCATTTCCTATTGGTGGTCCTTTGGAACCAAGCTATGTCTCTATTCAATGCGAGATTGATACAACGGTTGATATGACCTTAAACAACCTCAATGCAAAGGTCAAGGTCATTCATTTTAGTACCCATCGATTCCTCATATATTTCCTATATTTCCTATAGGTTGTCAATAGTAACTTTTGCTGTAGGGTGCACCTTTTAGCCACAATACATAATGTCACAGACAGACAGACAGACAGACAGATGACAGACGCAACACTGTAACAAAAGCGTGACCGACAGTTAGGTCGGCTAAACACAAAACAAAACTGTTCACATTTGAAACAATAACCATAAACCTTAACCAAGTAGTTACCAGGTTGTGTACAGGCAGGTATCTGCAGATAATCAATATACAACAATGACCATAACAGAATGACTGGCTTAAATATGTAAATTACACATGCTGGTACTGACCCTTAATATATTAACACTGAAGCACCCTGGATTGTTAGGAAACAATAGGACAAATATCTGAGTAACATTTAACAAAGGTACTGTGCCAAGACACTGTGACACAATAAGCCCTCACTGATCAGATGGGATGGGCACGAGATACCTAGCCTATCACAGACACTGACTCTAAGGAACGTGGAGCAAGAAAAGGACGACTATAGACGAGGACAAATTACTGCAAACAGTGATGTCGCTATGCTACCCTAAAGTAACAGACTTTCTTTAGTAGCTACCACTTTATTCAATACCCTAAATTATAGGCTTCCTGTTTACAGAGCATTGTAAGTAAGTTGACAATTGTTGACTCACCATAACAATTTGATGTTTATCAAATTTACAGCTTCTGTACTTGCTATCGTCTGTTTTTACCGAGAAAAGACCTTGAAACTCCCATCACGCTCATGAAATGGTGCCTAAACAGGTACTTTGAAAAGCTCATGTAGTATTTGCTATTCACCAACAGCGATGATAGCTCTATATTCCTCAGTTTATGACAAATTGCCTTTCAGTCTCTGTGCTGGTGGTCACAAACGGTAGGACAGTGCTGCCATCACATAAATTTGTGGGGCACAGTCAATGTACCACCAGTTTGGAAACAAACGACAATCATAACCATTATAACAAATAATTCATTCTGTCTTCAAGTTGCAAAAAATACACTAACAATGACTATAAGATGCAAGTGTTAACCTTTCTCCATGGTAAGCCAGCAACACCGTAATCAAACCGCAGCTCTGTTCCGGAACTTATATGCTTTTTGGCAAACAGCAAAAGTCTCGGTTTGCCAGCAGCATACATAGCCCTCGGTATACAATTGGCAAAACGCAATGGTGCATCGTTAACGAATCGTCCCAGTCTATCACTGGCTGATGCATCAATGCTGAAACCAAACACACAGCAGCTGTAAAAATTCTCTGTTAGCAAAGGTAAACACATTCACATTAGTTCATGACTTTGCTTCATCACCTGGTGTTCTTTGATAAATATAAGAAACTGCATTTTATACACTAGTTAATTAGAGCTGTCGAATTAACACGTTAACGTAACGCGTTAAAGAACTGTGATTAAAAAATTAATGCCGCCAAAAAATTAACGCACATACATCAAATCTCTTGACTGTTGAAGTTTTTCATTATAGACATGTGCTTTGCTGTTTTACTATCATTATCCGTTTGTGGATATAGAGAGTTGGGATGTCAGTCAATCTCCTAAATCGACAGCCTAAACACCCGAAAGGATATCGATTTTTTGACTGCCTAGTCAGTGGCGCATTCACCATGGGACCTTTTTACACCTGATATGAATGTGATTAATGAGTTCTGTCAGTTATTGTAAATTAGACTGCAACTTAACATGGAGCTACAGCCTAAACCAACCATTCTTGATTAAGCATTACGCATAAACACAGCACGCAGCAGGACTAGCATTCCACCAGCAATGACAACTTGTCTATTACTTACTGCCAGCTGCATTACGGTGAGTTGTGCCGTCACTCATAAGCGCTGTTAGCGCTTTATAGTTTCCAATTAAAAAAGAGATATCTGTGGTCTGACCATGCCATCAACACAGCACTTAAAATTGGATGTGACAGACGGATAGTAATCTTATAATTTGCATTGGTAACAGTCATATAATAATCGATCGATCATCTATCGATCGCCTACAGAGTGTGTTGTGATCAATTTTTCAATCACCTCTCGTTTTCAAATGGCAAGCCCTGGCTAGTTATATTTGTGCTCAAAGAGCAAGCAGAAATGTCGCCTAAATCTACTGTACAGTCCTTAAACCAGGGCCGTAGCTACTGTTGAGGCAACCAAGGCAACTGCCTCGGTAAAATTTTGGCCGAGGTAATTTTTTGCTTTGCAGTGGTGACCTAAAAAGAAAGTTTAATTTGTCGAAGTCTTATTGAAGCCTTTGTGTGGCTTTCTCTTAGACATATCTTTCGTATTATGAAGCAACAAGAACCAATGATTTAGCGGATAACAGCATAGGCTACCGAGGCTCGGGTACCGATGAGACAGCGACAAGTCAAGATGACATGCATAAGATCGACGATCATGGATGACCTTGAACTGCTATAGGCTAAGTTCAAATTCTATGAGAATTTAGCGGGATTTTCGTAGAATTGGGAGCTAACAACGGCTAAACGAAAGAAGATGGACGTGTATTGTCAGCGACGGAATTGTAGCCCACTAAATGTATTTTTCAGCAGTGTATCGATTACGTATCAATATTATAGGTCGTTCCTCCGCTAACGGGCGTCATTACGTCAAACAAGGATGCGTT
>Ga0209787_1000071_pt1 | contig 24075 bp, 32 predicted proteins | sample WorMetLIZISLAND2_2_FD_187414 | JGI IMG/M metagenome (GOLD analysis project Ga0209787, IMG submission 187414) | Marine gutless worms symbiont microbial communities from Max Planck institute for Marine Microbiology, Germany - Olavius loisae LIZARD... ... | reverse complement strand
GCTGATTGCGCCAATCGCCATGGAAGAGGGGCTGCGCTTTGCAGTGCGCGAAGGTGGGCGCACGGTGGGTGCCGGTGTGGTCGCCAAGATCATCGAGTAAGCACCTCTAGGTCTTGGCGGTGAGCGCAGATCGGACACTCAGGACGGCACCTGATTCAGGCCATGAGTTGCATCAATAAAATCGGTAAACCCATGGCAAGAGTGGAAAAAGTGAAATAAATAAATGGCCAACCAGAGAATTCGGATCCGCCTCAAGGCGTTCGACCACCGGCTAGTCGACCAGTCGGCGCGGGAGATCGTCGATACGGCAAAGCGAACTGGGGCCCAGATTCGAGGCCCGGTACCCTTGCCTTCCAAGAAGGAGCGCTTCACCGTGCTGATCTCACCCCACGTTAACAAGGATGCTCGGGACCAATATGAGTTGCGTACCCATAAGCGCTTGATGGACATCATCGACCCCACCGACAAAACGGTGGATGCCTTGATGAAGCTAGATTTGGCTGCTGGGGTGGATGTGCAGATCAAGTTAAGCTGAGGAAATATCCATGACGATTGGAGTGATCGGGCGCAAGGTAGGCATGACCCGGGTCTTCACCGAGAAGGGTAGCACCGTTCCCGTGACGGTCATCACGGTGCCACCGAACCGCGTGTCCCAAGTCAAGACGGAGGACGAGGATGGGTACCGGGCGGTACAGGTAACCGTCGGCTCGCGCAAGGCATCGCGTGTCAATAAGCCGGCGGCGGGTCATTTCCGCAAGGCTGGGGTAGCGGCTGGGGATATATTGGGAGAGCTCCGTCTCGACGAGCACGAGGGTGGTGACCTAGCCGCTGGTCAAGAGATTAAAGTCGACATGTTCAAGAGCGGGCAAAGGGTCGATGTGCGTGGTGTGTCCAAAGGGCGGGGGTTTGCAGGCGGTATCCGCCGCCACAACTTTCGGAGCCAGGACGATAGTCATGGTAACTCCGTCTCACATCGGGCCTCGGGCTCAATCGGTCAGTGCCAGACGCCCGGACGGGTGTTCAAAGGTAAACGCATGGCTGGTCAGATGGGCAACGTCAACCGCTGCCAACAGAACCTTGAGGTTGTGCGTGTCGATGCTGACCGCAATCTGCTCCTGGTAAAGGGCGGGGCTCCTGGTCCGGTCGGGGGGCGGTTAGTCATTGTGCCGTCCGTCAAGCGTAAGGGTTGATCTGCCATGGAACTCGTGATTCACAGTGACAGTGCTGCTGATCTGCAGGTTTCGGACCAAGTGTTCGGTGCTGAGTACAAGCCGGGCCTTATCCACCAGGTGGTGACTGCTTATATGGCGGGTGGGCGGTTGGGTACCAAGGCCCAAAAGAACCGCTCCGCGGTGGCTGGCGGCAGCGGCAAGCCCTACCGGCAGAAAGGCACCGGCCGCGCTCGGGCGGGTACCACGCGCAGCCCCATATGGCGCGGCGGTGGGGTGATCTTTGCTGCCCGGCCGCGGGATTGGTCCCAGAAGGTGAACCGTAAGATGTATCGTGGTGCCGTCCGCTCGATCCTCTCGGAGCTGATCCGGCAGGATCGTCTGCTGGTATTGCCTGAGTTCGGGCTCACGGCACCCAAGACCAAGGAACTGGTGCAGAAGCTCCGGGAATTGGGCGTCTCGGATGTCCTGCTTGTGACCGAAGGGTTCGATGAACATTTGTTTCTGGCGGCGCGCAATCTCGCCGCGGTAGATGTGATGACGGTCCAGAAGCTCGATCCGGTAAGCATGATCGCGTTCGACAAACTGGTCCTGACCGAGGGTGCGGTCCGCGAATTGGAGGAACGACTGGCATGAACCGAGAGTGCTTGATGCAGATACTGCTGAGTCCGATCATCTCCGAGAAGGCCACCATCGCTGCGGAGGCCGGCAATCAGCATGTGTTTCGAGTTGCCCCAGACGCTGACAAACGCGAGATCGGTCGAGCTGTGGAACTGATGTTCAACGTCAAGGTGAACCGGGTGCAGGTGCTCAACGTGAAAGGGAAACGCAAACGATTCCGGCAACGCTTGGGTAAGCGACCGGGCTGGCGCAAGGCCTATGTGCGGCTGCAGCCAGGCTATGATATCGACTTTGGTGGTGGGGCCTGAAGCTTGGTTTTGGTCCGCACAATACAAATTAGACGCAAAGGAGAATTTAAAGTCGTTTTTGAGAAACATCCATGATGACTATATGTCCTGCCCTTTAGGATTGAAAGGAGTCGTAGTGGCTGAAGGGGATGCACACGAAGAAGTGCTTCCAGATGTCAAATCCGCGATCAAGTTTCATATAGAAACATTTGGCAACCCCACGCTGGCGCGTGGGAATGGGCGTGAAGGATTAGCCGCAAATAAACGCAAATACAGGATGAAAAACTGACGCAGATAAACTAAGTCAATGGTAGCGAGGTAGCGAGCTGATTAGCGATCTATTTGCATTGATTTGCGTTTATTTGCAGTAAAAAATAATTCCCATGTAATGAATACGAATTTCTAAAAATGTCACTCGTAAAGACGAATCCAACCTCTCCGGGTCGACGCTTTATGGTCAAGGTGGTAACACCGGAGATCCACAAGGGTGCCCCTTTCGGGCCGCTGTTGGAGAAGAAGCACCGCTCCGGCGGGCGTAACAACAAGGGCCGCATCACCGTGCGCCATCGCGGCGGCGGGCACAGGCGGCGCTATCGGGTGGTTGACTTCAAGCGTAACAAGGAGGGTGTCCCCGCTGTTGTTGAGCGGATTGAGTACGACCCGAATCGCAGCGCCAATTTAGCGCTGCTCAAGTATTTGGACGGAGAGCGCACCTACATCATAGCGCCCAAGGGCTTGCGCGCTGGTGATCGGGTGCAAGCGGGAGAGGACGTACCCATCAGTGCAGGTAACTGCCTGCCGCTGCGCAACATCCCTTTGGGGAACCTGGTGCACTGTATCGAAATGCGACCAGGTAAGGGTGCACAGCTCGTCCGGGCAGCTGGTGGTTCTGCTCAGCTTGTCGCCCGTGAAGGTCGGCATGCTACACTACGCATGCGTTCCGGGGAGATGCGCAAGATCTTTGTTGAATGCCGCGCGGTGGTCGGCGAGGTCGGTAACGCCGAGCATAGCCTGCGTAAATTGGGAAAGGCAGGTGCCAAACGTTGGCGTGGGGAGCGTCCTACCGTCCGTGGGGTAGTCATGAATCCGGTCGATCATCCCCACGGCGGCGGTGAGGGCCGGACCTCTGGGGGACGCCATCCGGTCACGCCTTGGGGGGTCCCCACCAAGGGCCACAAGACTCGTAACAATAAGCGGACCGACATGATGATCGTGCGTCGCCGCGGTGAGAAATAGTCCTCCTACCATCCTCTCATGTGGGGTGTCGCAGAGAAGGGTTGGGGAGAGGGGCTCAAAAAAGGAGCGCAGAAAGCGCGTTTAGTTTGATTGAGGTTGAACAAGTGGCACGTTCTATCCGTAAGGGGCCCTTTGTCGATCGCCATCTCATGAAGAGGGTGGAAGAGGCAGTCGCCCAGAACAGCAAGCGGCCCATCAAGACTTGGTCGCGCCGCTCCATGGTGTTGCCGGAGATGGTCGGCCTGACCATCGCGGTGCACAACGGGCGGCAACACGTCCCGGTTTTCGTCAACGAGAACATGATTGGACACAAGTTCGGCGAGTTTGCGTTGACCCGTACCTACCGGGGACACACGGCTGACCGCAAGACCAAGAGGTAGCCTCCAGAGGCAAGCGAGGACACGTGTATGCAGGCCGAAGCAAGCATCAAGCATGCCCGCATCTCGGCGCAGAAGGCGCGCCTGGTAGCTGACCAAATCCGTGGTCTGCAGGTGGAACAGGCTGTAAACCTGTTGGTATTTAGCCCTAAGAAGGGGGCTAAGATCATCAAAAAGGTCCTGGAATCGGCCATCGCCAACGCGGAGCATAACGAGGATGCGGATGCTGATGAGCTCAAGGTGATGAGGGTCCAGGTCAACGAGGGGCCAGTCATGAAGCGTATCCGTGCCCGTGCCAAGGGCCGAGCGGGCCGGGTTTTCAAGCGCACCAGCCACATCAGCGTGACTCTCGCCGAGAGCTGAGTATTATGGGTCAGAAAGTACATCCGACTGGTATCCGCCTGGGAATCGTTAAGGACTGGACGTCCAAGTGGTATGCCACTTCCAAAGACTACGCGGATCTTCTCAACATAGATCTGGAAGTACGAGATTTCCTCAAAAAGCGTCTCGCACAGGCGTCCGTCAGTCGCATCCAGATCGACCGTCCGGCCAAGAATGCTCATATCACTATTTACACGGCCCGTCCAGGTGTGGTGATCGGCAAGAAGGGAGAAGACATCGACCGGTTGCGTAAAGAAGTGTCCGAGAAGATGGACATCCCGGTGCACATCAGCATCGAGGAGATCCGCAAGCCGGAGCTCGATGCCTGCTTGGTAGCGGAAAATGTCGCCGGGCAGCTCGAACGCCGCATCATGTTTCGGCGGGCTATGAAGCGCGCGGTGCAAAACTCCATGCGACTGGGTGCCGAGGGGATTCGAATCAACATTGCCGGACGCTTGAACGGGGCGGAGATTGCCCGCAGCGAATGGTATCGTGAGGGGCGTGTGCCTCTGCACACCCTACGTGCGGACATCGATTACGGCCTCGCCGAGGCGAAGACGACCTACGGCGTACTCGGCGTCAAGGTGTGGATCTTCAAAGGCGAAGTGTTTGCAGGTCAGGAAGTGGAAAAGCCGGTTGCCAAGACCAAAACCGGGTACGCTAGGGGCTGATCCATGTTGCAACCGAAGCGAACCAAATTCCGCAAACAGCAGAAGGGGCGTAACCGGGGTCTGGCCCAGGTTGGCAACCGAGTTAACTTCGGTGAATACGGTATCAAGGCCGTCTCGCGGGGGCAGCTGACTGCGCGTCAGATCGAGGCTGCGCGCCGCGCCATCACACGCAAGGTCAAACGTGGTGGGAAGCTGTGGATCCGGGTGTTTCCTGACAAGCCTGTCTCCAAAAAGCCCTTGGAGGTGCGTATGGGTAAGGGCAAGGGCAATGTGGAGTACTGGGTCGCCTTGGTCCAACCGGGGAAGGTGCTCTATGAGATTGAAGGCGTACCCGAGTCTCTGGCCCGCGAGGCATTTGCATTGGCGGCGGCAAAATTACCCGTCCAGACCACCTTTGCGCAGCGGACGGTGATGTGATGAAAGCGAAAGATCTGAGAACCAGTAGTGCTGCGGAGCTCCAGATCCAACTTGAAGAATTGCTCAGAGAGCAATTCAATCTGCGGATGCAGAAGGGAAGCGGACAGCTCTCGCGTCTCTCACAAATGCGTGAAGTGCGACGCAATATTGCCCGAGTCAAGACCCTGATGACCGAACTGAAGGCAGACAAATGAGCGAGGAAGCGAAAAAGAACCGCAGGTTGACCGGACGCGTGGTTAGTAATGCCATGGACAAGACCATCACCCTAATGGTGGAACGGCGCGTAAAACATCCGCTGTACGGCAAGTTTATCCGTCGCTTGACCAAGATCCATGTCCATGACGAGGCCAACGCGTGCAACCCGGGCGATGTGGTAACCGTCGAGCAATGCCGTCCACTCTCGAAGACGAAATCCTGGCGGGTATTGGATATTCTGGAGAAAGCAAAGTGATAGAGGGTAAACTTCTATTTTCAGGCAGACGAGGTATTGATTTGGCAATCCTATTTGAACCCCTGAGAAACAAGGTTAGGATACCGCAAAATCTATGCAATCACCCGGGACTTAACATCATAAAACTCTCACGTTCATTACTCTTGGCATTGAGACGATCAACTTCGTAATGTTCGGCTACTCGGCGAGACACGCAAGAGTATCGATATTTGGTTGCGATTAGCTCCCCTTTTCGTTCGGTAGTGCTTAAGAGGTAGACCAAATGATTCAGATGCAGACCAATCTGAGTGTTGCCGACAACAGCGGTGCCAAACATGTGCAGTGCATCAAGGTGCTCGGCGGCTCGCGTCGGCGCTATGCCGGTATCGGTGATGTAATCAAGGTGACGGTGAAGGATGCCATTCCGCGCGGCAAGGTTAAGAAGGGTGATATCTTTAACGCGGTGGTAGTGCGCACCAGGAAAGGCGTGCGTCGTCCGGACGGATCTACGATACGTTTTGACAGAAATGCCGCGGTCCTGCTCAACAATCAGATGCAGCCCATCGGAACCCGCATCTTCGGACCGGTGACTAGGGAGCTACGCGGTGAGCATTTCATGAAGATCGTCTCGTTGGCGCCGGAAGTCCTTTAGTGTCACTTTTTGGGTAAGTTGGAGGAGTAGATTAATTGGAGGGTTTCTGGTATGGAGCGTGTCCTGGCCCAGGTTGAAGTAGGTAATCCTATGGAGCTCTAAAAATCCTTTAGAAGGATCCCAAAGAATCTTCAACGAAATAATGTTCAGGAATATGAAACCTGCCTAGATGACAAGTATCCACCTTGAGCAGGCGCAGGTTACTGTCGATGTGCTGGGACACCGGCTGGTGCCAGTTAAACATATTGATTGCAGGTCATTCTACATACTATGGCTTCAGCCTTGCAGACCATTGTCGGCGTTTGGTTTGAGGGGGGTAATGATGTGTCAATATATGAAATGGATTTTCCCCTTTGTTAAAAGGAAGAAGCTTCAGGGGAAGCTTCTCGTCTCCTTCATAAAGAAGGAGCGTTTTAGTCAGGTAGAATGTTAGGGGTACTGCTGTACCAGCATGTCTTAAGTCATACTTTGCATACTGATAATTTAGAGATCAACCCATGCGCAAGATCAGACAGGGTGACGAGGTAGTCGTCCTCACCGGCAAAGACAAGGGAATGCACGGGTCCGTGCTGCGGGTACTCGATAGAGATCGGGTCATCGTCGAAAATGTCAACATGGCCAAGAAACATCAGAAGCCCAATCCTCAACGCAATCTGCCCGGCGGCATCCTTGATAAGGAGATGCCTCTGCATATCTCGAACCTGGGACTCTATAACCCGGTGAAGAATGGTCCGGATCGGGTAGGCTTCAAGCGCCTCGGGGATGGCCGCAAGGTGCGGGTATTCAAGTCTAACGGCGAAGTCGTCGACGTTTGAGGTATGCTGGCGTGTCCAGATTACAGACAGCGTATCGCGAGGAGGTGGTCGGTCAACTCGTGGGCAAATTCGGCTACTGTACCGTCATGCAAGTGCCGCGGATCGAAAAGATTACTCTCAATATGGGGGTAGGCGAGGCCATTGCCGACAAGAAGGTCATGGAGAATGCAGTCTCCGACCTGCGTCGGATCGCAGGCCAGCAGCCCATCGTGACCAATGCGCGGAAGTCGGTCGCCGCTTTCAAGATCCGCGAAGGCTGGGCCGTCGGATGCAAGGTCACGCTGCGGCGGGAGCGTATGTACGAGTTTCTTGATCGGCTGATCAACATCTCAATCCCGCGTGTCCGTGATTTCCGTGGCTTGAGCCCTAAGGCGTTCGATGGGCGCGGAAACTACAGCTTGGGTATGAAGGAGCAAATCGTGTTCCCGGAGATCGATTACGATAAGATTGATGCCCTACGTGGTCTGGACATCACCATCACCACGAGCGCACCCACCGATGAAGAGGGCCAGGCGTTGCTCGGTGCCTTTAAATTCCCCTTCAGGACCTGAGAACTCAATATGGCGAAGAAAAGCATGGTGGCACGGGAAGTCAAACGCGCCAAGGTCGCAGCCAAGTATGCAACCAAACGTACGGCCTTGAAAGCTGTTATCAACGACCGGGGCGCGAGCCGTGAGGAATTAAACGAGGCGCTTATGAAGCTGCAGAAGCTACCGCGGGATGCTAGTCCCTGTCGCCGACAGAGACGCTGCCGGATAAGCGGTCGTCCCCATGCCGTCTACCGCAAATTTGGCCTGAGCCGCAACAAGCTGCGCGGGGCCGTCATGCAGGGTGATGTGCCGGGTCTGGTGAAGGCAAGTTGGTGATAACCATTCATCTTAATTCGTTGATTTTCTAGATCTATTATTCCCACGGATTCCATAAAAATCGGTTGGTTATTTTATGATGTGACAAAGTCGAACCAATGTAACCGTTCAGCCCCCACCCTGTTATTCCGGCAGGGATTGCCTAGAATCCAGGTGCTGAGGATGGCGAAGCGGTAGAAGGCTGATTATCGCGAGTGTGACCTTCTCACAGAAGGGGCTTTATATATTTTGCTGGATCCCACGCTCTAGCGTGGGAGCGCGTCTAGGTGCTCCAGCGTCATGAAATATTGGCCGCCGACTGTATGCCGAAAATTTATAAATAATTACAGCATCATGATACTATTCTATAGGTGATGAACTTGAGCTAATTTATGTTCATGTGAGGGATGTTGTGTTGAATGGTTTTAAAAAGTTTGTGTGGAACTTAGTATAGATGATGGGAAAGCAAAGGAGATTTCGTAGAGGAATCACTATTATGGATGGCCTGGAATTGCAGAAACATTGTACGGGATATAGGGCTATCATTCGCGGCTAAAAGTTCACTCAAAAGGGTATCGTGCCTTAATGGTGGTCTGACCCGGGGAATTGTACATGAGTATGTCGGATCCCATCGCGGATATGCTGACCCGCATCCGTAACGGGCAGGTGCGCGGTAAGATTACTATAGCGATGCCGTCGTCCAAGCAGAAGGTGGCAATCGCCAATTTCCTCAGGGAGGAAGGCTACCTTGATGAGGTAAGTGTTGAGTCGGAGACCAAGAAATCAGAGTTGGTCATCAAGCTCAAGTATTATCGTGGTAAACCGGTCATCGAGCTCCTCAAGCGGGTCTCCCGTCCGGGGCTTCGCATCTACCGGGGTAAGGATGAATTGCCACAGGTCATGGGGGGGCTGGGCGTTGCCATCGTGTCTACCTCCAAGGGCCTGATGCCTGACCGGGCGGCCCGAGCGGCCGGGCATGGCGGCGAAATCCTCGCTTATGTAGCCTGAGGCTAAGGAGGCCGAGCGATGTCACGTATAGCCAAAGTGCCTATTGCCGTCCCCAAGGGGGTCTCGGTGGATATTTCTGGGCAAGATATCAAAGTTAAGGGAGCCAAGGGTAATCTGTCCTGGCGTGTTCACCCCAAGGTCAGCGTCACCCAGGATCATGGTGAGCTGAAGGTGAATCCGGTCGATGAGACCAAGGTATCCTGGGTTCTGGCGGGAACTACCCGGGCTCTGGTCAACAATATGGTCATTGGCTGTGAGAGCGGTTTTGATCGCAAACTGGCCTTAGTCGGCGTCGGCTACCGTGCGCAGGCGAAGGGCAAGATCCTGAACCTGAGCTTGGGTTTCTCGCACCTGATCGATTATCCGGTGCCCGAGGGGGTCCAGATTATGACCCCTTCCCCTACGGAAATCGTCGTGAGTGGTGCTGATAAGCAGCTGGTGGGGCAGGTAGCCGCTGAGATTCGCAGCCTCCGTCCACCAGAACCTTACAAGGGGAAGGGCGTGCGCTACGCAGACGAGCAGGTCCTGCGCAAAGAAGCGAAGAAGAAGTAGGGGTAAGGGATGGACAAGAAACAAGCTCGCATGCGCCGCGCCGCGCGTGCTCGCGCCAAGATTCGAGAGTTGGGCATCTATCGTCTGTGCGTCTTCCGGACTCCCCGCCACATTTATGCTCAGGTCATCGACCCAGACGGTGGTCGGGTGGTTGCCAGTGCATCCACCCTGGAAAAGCAATACCGCCAGTCGAGCACAGGACATGCGGGTAATGCAAGGGCCGCGGCGGTTATCGGTAAGACCATTGCTGAGCGCGCCAAATCGGTGGGTGTCGAGAAGGTAGCGTTTGATCGCTCCGGTTTCTGCTATCATGGCCGGGTCAAGGCTTTGGCCGAGTCGGCGCGGGAAAACGGACTGCAATTCTAGGGGCTTAAAGATGGCGAACTACAATCCCAAGCCGGAGGGTGACGAGTTACTCGATAAGCTAGTAGCGGTGAACCGGGTTGCTAAGGTGGTCAAGGGTGGTCGTCAGTTCGGCTTCTCAGCCCTGACTGTGGTGGGCGACGGCAAGGGTCGTGTCGGTTACGGTACTGGCAAGGCGCGTGAGGTCCCGGTGGCCATTCAGAAGGCCATGGAGGGTGCGCGCAAGAACATGATCGAGGTCAAGCTCAAGGGCATGACCCTGCAATACCCCATGGTCGGCTGTCACGGTGCGGCACGGGTCTTTATGAAACCCGCCTCCGAAGGTACCGGCATTATTGCGGGTGGGGCCATGCGTGCGGTGTTTGAGGTGCTTGGCGTGCAGAACGTGCTGGCGAAGTGTATCGGAACTAATAATCCGATTAACGTGGTCCAGGCTACCATCAAGGGCCTTCAGAGCATGTTGAATGCCGAAGAGGTGGCCAGGAAGCGCGGCAAGACGGTCGAGGAGATTCTGGGGTAGGCGATGACGGACAAGCAGATGATGAAGGTCACCCTGGTGCGTGGCCTAGGCGGTCGGCTGGCAACACATCGGGCCTGTGTGCGTGGTCTCGGGCTGCGACGCATACACCAGGTGGTGAAGGTTGAGGATACGCCAGCGACTCGCGGCATGGTGGACAGGGTTTCCTATATGGTCAGGGTGGTGGAGGAAGCCATCGATGCGCCTCAATGACATCCAACCCGCGCCGGGTAGCAAGCGTACTGCCAAGCGCGTCGGCCGCGGTATCGGCAGCGGCTACGGCAAGACCTGCGGGCGTGGTCACAAGGGTCAGAAATCCCGTTCCGGCGGTGGCCTCAGGGCAGGGTTCGAGGGTGGTCAGATGCCCTTGCAGCGCCGCTTGCCTAAGGTGGGGTTTCGCTCGCGCAAATCGCAAGTCAAGGACGAGATTCGGCTGCATGAGCTCGCGCGCATCGACGGTGATATGGTTGATCTTGCGGCCCTGCGTAAGGCGGCCCTGATCTCAGGCAGGATCAAGCGCATCAAGATCATTGCTGCCGGAGATCTGGATCGGGCCCTGACAGTGCGTGGTTTAGTGGTCACCAAAGGTGCACGTGCCGCCATCGAATCAGCAGGCGGCAAGGTCGAAGAAGCGCCGAGGCACGGATAGGAAAAGGGGATGTAATCTTTTGCGGCCGATTTACGTTTATTTGCGGAAAAGGAAGACTTAGGCGAATCATCATGTTCGGTGCGTTTGGCGGTATGGGACGGCTTACGGAGCTGCGCCAACGATTGTTGTTCGTGCTCGGCGCATTGCTCGTGTATCGGATTGGCACCTTTATTCCGGTGCCCGGGGTCAACCCGGAGGCTTTGGCCTATCTGTTCGATCAGAACCAAGGCTCAATCCTGGACATGTTCAACATGTTCTCGGGCGGTGCCTTGGAGCGTGCCAGTTTGTTCGCGCTGGGTATCATGCCCTATATCTCGGCATCCATCATTATGCAGCTAATGACGGCGGTGATTCCGAAGCTGGATCAGCTCAAGAAGGAGGGCGAGTCGGGGCGGCGCAGGATCACTCAATATACGCGCTATGGCACGGTGGCCTTGGCGGCCTTCCAGGCTATCGGCATCTCTATCGCCCTGCAGGGCCATACGGCGGGAGGCTCGATGATCGTCGTGACATCCGGCTATGGATTCGTATTCACGGCGACCATCTCCTTAGTCACCGGAACCATGTTTCTGATGTGGCTCGGTGAGCAGATTACGGAACGAGGTGTCGGTAATGGTATCTCGCTGATCATCTTCGCTGGTATTGTCGCCGGACTGCCCGCGGCCATCGGTGGTACCCTGGAGCTAGTGCGCACCGGCGAGATGAATGCGCTCGCGGTGCTCGCCCTCTTTGCGCTGGCCTTGGGGGTGACCGCCTTCGTGGTCTTTGTCGAGCGCGGTCAGCGCCGGATTACAGTCAACTATGCCCGCCGTCAGCAGGGGCGCCGGTTGTTGGCTGCCCAGAGTAGCCACTTGCCCTTGAAGTTGAACATGGCGGGTGTGATCCCGCCTATTTTTGCCTCCAGCATCATTCTGTTTCCGGGTACCCTGGGGCAGTGGTTCGGCCAATCCGAAGATTTTCGCTGGTTGGCTGAGATCACAAGCAAACTTGCGCCTGGGGAGCCGGTGTACGTCATTTTCTATGCCTTGGCCATCATCTTCTTTTGCTTCTTCTATACGGCGCTGGTGTTCAATGCCAAGGAGACGGCGGACAATCTGAAGCGGTCCGGAGCCTTTATCCCTGGTATTCGTCCAGGCGAGCAGACGGCGCGATACATCGACACCGTGATGACGCGACTAACGGCGGTTGGTGCCGCCTACATTACTGCCGTGTGCCTGTTGCCGGAGTTCCTGATCGTGGGGTGGAATGTACCCTTTTATTTCGGGGGTACCTCGCTATTGATCGTGGTGGTAGTGGTCATGGATTTCATGGCCCAGATCCAAGCGCACCTGATGTCGCACCAGTACGAAGGCCTGATGAAAAAGGCCAACCTCAAGGCACCCGGCGTCGGCATGATCCGTTGATTCATACACGGGCGGGTTGGAGTTTGGAAAAATGAAAGTCAGGGCTTCGGTGAAAAAGATATGCCGCAACTGCAAAGTCATCCGCCGCAAAGACGTGGTGCGGGTGATCTGTAAAGATCCACGCCACAAGCAGCGTCAGGGCTGATACGGCTACTAGGGCTACTAGGATGCGGTCAAAGAAAGCGCTTGCGCGTGTGACCGTCAGTCTTCCTGAGATGGGGGAGGGGGTGTGTGTCGGTATTTAAGGTAAAATGTTGCAGCTTTCTATTGATTATCAACATACTTTTGGTAGCATATTTAGTTTTCGCTGGCTGCGCATAAGCGGAGTTGGAGGCAAAAGCATGGCCCGTATCGCCGGTGTCAACATTCCCGACAAGAAGCATGCTGTGATCGCCTTGACGTCGATCTACGGCGTTGGCCGTACCCGTGCAGTGCAGATCTGCGATGCCTCCGGTATCGCTGTCGATACCAGGATCAGGGACCTCTCTGAGGGTGAAATCAACAAGCTGCGCGCGGAAGTCACCAAATATACGGTAGAAGGCGACCTACGCCGCGAAGTCTCTATCAACATCAAGCGCCTGATGGATTTGGGTTGCAACCGGGGGATCCGACACCGTCGCGGCCTGCCGTTACGCGGGCAACGCACCCGCACCAATGCTCGCACCCGCAAAGGACCGCGGCGTCCGATTAAGCGTTAGGATCGGTGTCAATAGTGCAGGATTAACAACAGGGTACTTTATTGAGCATGATAGTGCGTGATAAGTTTCAGGAAATACAAGAAGCCTGTAAATCCTGTCCTAGAAATGCGGGAAGGGGCTGAAAGATAGGAAGATAATTGCTGTGCAGCGGCGGTTCCGTACGTTTTGTTCCTTTACTTTGATGGTGGGTGGTTTAGCGGTTGTTACTTAACTTTTTCACAGGTTGGTCATTTCTATAAATAGATCTTCCGTTTTTGATGGGCGGGGTCTTCGTTTTTACCTCTATTTGGGGTACATAAACAGATGTACCGCGAAGGGGATTAAGTTAATAATACTATCGATTTGACCACCTTATGTTTCGCTTCATCTAGTCAAGCAATGGCGGCGTTAGCTAAACCAGGTAACATAGCCCATGGCAAAATCGACCCGGACCAAAAAGAAGGTCAAGAAGCAAGTGGCGGATGGGATTGCCCACATCCATGCCTCTTTTAACAATACTATTATCACCATCACCGACCGGCAGGGGAATGCCCTGGGTTGGGCGACCGCCGGCGGTTCCGGCTTTCGTGGCTCCAGAAAGAGTACCCCGTTCGCGGCTCAGGTGGCGGCGGGGCGGGTCGGTCAGGTGGTCAAGGAATTTGGGCTGAAGAATCTGGACGTCAACGTCAAGGGACCGGGGCCTGGTCGGGAATCAGCGGTGCGGGCACTCAATAATGCTGGCTTTAAGATTGCGAGCATTACGGACCTTACGCCGATCCCTCACAATGGTTGTCGGCCGCCGAAGAAGCGGCGCGTATAGGATCTTAATAGGTTTTAGAAAGATGGCAAGGTACACGGGTCCTACCTGTAAATTGGCACGGCGCGAGGGCACCGACCTAGGGTTAAAGAGCCGCGCGCGTTCACTGGATACTAAGTGCAATCTGGAGAAGGCTCCGGGCCAAGCTGGGGAAAGACGACGCCGGATCTCTGACTATGGTCTGCAGTTGCGCGAGAAACAGAAGGTACGCCGCATCTACGGTGTCATGGAGAAGCAGTTTCGCAACTACTATAGGAAGGCAGCCGGTGCTAAGGGTGCCACCAGTGAGAATCTGTTGCGGTTGCTCGAACGTCGTCTCGACAATGTCGTCTATCGGATGGGATTCGGTTCCACTCGCGCAGAGGCGCGGCAAGTGGTGAGTCACAAGGGCATACTGGTCAATGGGAAATGCATCAATGTGCCGTCCTATCAGGTCCGCGAAGCGGATCAGATCGAGGTTCGGAAGCAGGCCAAGAAGCAGGTTCGTATCCAAAATGCAATTGCCCTGGCAGAGCAGTACGGATTCGCAGATTGGATCGAAGTTGACACCAACGTACTTAAGGGGGTCTTCAAACGGGTTCCGGACCGCGAAGAGCTCCCGTCGGAGATCAACGAATCACTTATTGTGGAGTTGTACTCCAAGTAAGGAAACGCAGGGGGTCCTTGCATGGTTGATGCTGTTGGCGATTTTCTCAAACCGCGCATCGTAAAGGCTGAACAGGTCGATGGGAGACCTAGTCGCGCGCGCGTCTCCTTGGAGCCGCTTGAACGAGGTTTCGGCCATACCCTGGGCAATGCGCTGCGCCGTATCCTGCTATCTTCGATCGCTGGTTGTGCGGTTACGGAGGTGGAGATTCGGGGTGTGCTCCACGAATATACGACGCTGGAAGGAGTCCAGGAAGATGTACTGGAAATCCTGCTCAACCTCAAGGAGGTTACCATTTCCCTCGCGGGCAAGGACGAGGCGACCTTCATGCTGTCTAAGCATGGACCAGGTCCGGTAACCGCCGGTGACATCACTCTTGATCACACCGCGGAGATCGCCAATCCGGAGTTGGTCATTGCTAATCTTACCGGCGAGGGGGAGCTCAGCATGAGCTTGACCGTGCGCCGTGGTCGCGGCTACGAGTCGGCTACCCAGCGGGCGGTTGCGGGGGACGAGCGCCCCATCGGTAAGCTGCCCCTGGATGCTTCCTTCAGTCCAGTGCGCCGGGTGGCTATTGACGTCCAGGCCGCTCGCGTCGAGCAACGAACTGACATGGACCGCTTGGTGATCGACCTGGAAACCAATGGTACCATTGATCCGAAGGGGGCGATCCAGAAGGCGGCGGCCATTCTTCAGAACCAACTTTCCAGCTTCGTTGTCTTAGAAGGTGCCAAACCCATGGATGAGAGTGCCAAGAGTGAGCCCCAGGAGCCGTCGGTGGATCCGATCTTGCTAAGACCGGTAGACGATTTGGAGCTCACCGTGCGATCGGCGAACTGCCTCAAGGCGGAGAATATCTATCTGATTGGGGACTTGATTCAGCGCACCGAGGTCGCGTTGCTTAAGACCCCGAATCTCGGTAAGAAATCCCTCACCGAGATCAAAGACGTGCTCGCCACACGTGGCCTATCTCTCGGCATGCGACTGGAGAGCTGGCCGCCGGAGAATATCGCCGAGTTCGTCGTTAAATGAGGCGGTTTTGCCAAAGAATGTCTGCGCTCGCTTGTCTTTTTACCTATCTTCCGCGTTAAGCCAGCAGACGCACTAGCGCGGAAGGCGGCTGGAAATCTTGTGTGATTGTTTTGAGAAGAGAACCATGCGTCATCGCAAGGCCGGAAGGCATCTCAACCGTACCAGCTCGCACCGCAACGCTATGTTCAGAAACATGGCCAATGCGCTGTTTCGCCATGAGCTCATCAAGACCACGCTACCCAAGGCGAAAGAATTGCGGCGGGTGGCTGAGCCTCTGATTACCCTGGCTAAGACCGACTCTGTGCATAAGCGGCGTCTGGCTTTTGCGCGTCTACGCGACAAGGAGGTCGTCGGCAAGCTCTTTGTCGAGTTGGGTCCGCGTTATCAGACCCGTCCTGGTGGATACCTGCGCATTTTGAAATGTGGCTTTCGCGCCGGGGATGTGGCCCCTATGGCCTATGTAGAGTTGGTGGACCGTCCGCGCTTGGAGTCCATCAAGGATAACGGGGGTTGATTTTTTAAATCCGCAGATTTCCACAGATTACGTGGGCTATTCTCCGGTATTAGAAGTAGAGGCTGTTGATATTGATCTGAGTGGAGGTGATTACGAGAAATTTTTCGTGTTTGCCGCTTTAACCTACTTCCTTGATTTGCGGGTAAGAATAGCCAGCGGACTGCCGTACGCGATCCCTAGAGTGGGGAGCTTGCGATCACGGTTGTGGGTTAGGATACTGTCGCTATCTTGACCAGCAATAGGATATCCTCGAAAGCCTGCCAGCGTAGCAGCGAGCAGCCCTCAGTTGAGGGTCCGAGAAGTCGCCAAGCAATAGGAGCAGGCAAGAACCTAATTCCGCATCACAGAGGGCCGGGAAATTGGCATTGTGAATGGCGAATATCAGGTATGCCATTCGCGAAAACCGTCTTTAGAAACGTGGATGGTTCCATCCCTTTCTTCTTGCGCTTGTACGCTTGTAGGTTCTCTTGAATCGGCTGGTCCACTCAAATGTCTGCATTGAGTTCTTCCAGCAATTCCTCCACGGTGTTCATGTGGGGGAAATTACCGCTACTTATCTGCTACCGTCCGTATTAGCATCATGCAGAAAGCGCCGGATACTGTCAGGCTGGGCTGGCGCGGGTTGGTGGCACTGAGGATAGCGGTAGCTTCTTCTGAGGCGGGTTCCGCGCGCGGGGAAACGGGAGGATACGAGACCAGCAAACAGCTGCGCTACACCGGCATCCTACGCAGGCTCATAGGCCAGATTAGGCCCCAACCAGCGTTCGATCTCATCTAAGGGCAGGCCCTTACGTTTGGCGTAGTCTTGGATCTGGCTTTTGCCTAGCTTGCCGACGGCAAAGTAGCGGGCCTCCGGATGGGAGAAGTAGAGTCCGCTCACGGCGGCAGCCGGGACCATGGCCTTGGATTCCGTGAGCCGGATGCCAGTCCGGGGCTCTACTGCGAGTAGGTGCCACAGGGTATCTTTTTCGGTGTGATCGGGACAGGCCGGATAGCCCAGGGCGGGACGGGTGCCCTGGTAGCGCTCCGCGATCAGGTCCTGGTTGCTTAGATTCTCGTCTTGCGCGTAGCCCCAGGCGCGTCGGCGTATCCGCTCGTGCAGCAACTCAGCCAAGGCCTCCGCCAGGCGGTCCGCCAGGGCCTTGAGCATCAGGGCTGAGTAGTCGTCATGGTCCGCCTCGTAGGCCGCTACCGCGGCGTCGATACCTAGTCCCGAGGTACAGGCGAAGGCACCGATGTAGTCGGCGAGTCCGGTGTCCAGCGGGGCGATGTAGTCGGCAAGGCAGTGGTTGTATTTGCCCGATGGTTGGCGACCCTGGTTGCGCAGAAAGCGGAAGACGGCCTGAGGCCCGCCGCTCCGTTCCTCGTTGCGGAAGACCAGGACGTCGTCGCCCACCGCATTGGCGGGGAACAGCCCTGTGACGGCTGCGGCCTGTAGCTTCCGCTCCGCGATGATGCGCTCGAGCATGGCCTGAGCGTCGTCATAGAGTCTGCGCGCCTCTGCACTTTTGTCCGGATCGTCCAGGAGCTGCGGGTAGCGTCCCTTGATCTGCCAGGCACGGAAGAAAAAGGTCCAGTCGATGTAACGGGTGAGATCCCGGATCGGGACATCCCCGAAGACCTGGAGCCCCGGCTCGATCGGTACCGGCGGCGTGTAGCCGTCCCAGTCGATCCGCACCGGATTGGCCCGCGCCCGCTCCAGCGGGAGCAGGTCGCGGGCTTGGTTCTGGGCAGTGCGGCGGCTGCGTAGCTGGGCATACTCGACGCGGACAGCTTGGTCATAGTCCGCGCGCGTGTCCGGGGAAAGCAGGCGTGATACCACGCCCACGGCCCGCGAGGCGTCGGGCACATAGACCACTGGATGCTGGTAGCGGGGCGCGATCTTGACCGCGGTATGGGCCTTGGAGGTAGTGGCGCCACCGATCAGCAGGGGTATCCTCAGACCCAGGCGTTGCATTTCTTCGGCGACATGGACCATCTCGTCCAGGGATGGTGTGATGAGGCCCGATAGACCGATGATGTCGACTTGGTGCTCGCGGGCCGCCGCGAGGATGGTCCCCGCTGGGACCATGACGCCCAGATCGATGACCTCGTAATTGTTGCACTGGAGCACCAGGCCCACGATGTTCTTGCCGATGTCGTGCACGTCTCCCTTGACGGTGGCGAGCAACAGCTTGCCTTGGCTCCGGGCCGCACAGCGGGCCTTCTCCGCTTCCAGATCAGGCCCCAGATAGGCTACGGCCTTCTTCATGACCTGGGCGGATTTGACTACCTGGGGCAGGAATAGCTTACCGGCCCCGAACAGATCGCCGACTCGGTTCATGCCGTCCATCAGGGGGCCTTCAATGACCTGCAACGCGTACTTAGCCTGGACCCTAGCTTCCTCCGTGTCCTGGTCGATGTACTCAGTGATGCCTTGTACCAGAGCGTACCCCAGGCGCTTCTCCACTGGCCAATCGCGCCATCGGCGATCTTCCTGAGGTCGAGTATCGTCCCCATCGCCCTGGTACTTGGGTGCCAGCTCCACTAACCGCTCGGTGGCATCCGGTCGGCGGTCGAGGATGACATCCTCCACGGCGTCCCGCAACTCGGCAGGTATGTTGTCGAAGACCGCAAGCTGGCCAGCGTTGACGATGCCCATGTTCAGTCCTGCCGCCACGGCGTGGTACAGGAATACGGCGTGGATGGCCTCACGGACCGGATGGTTGCCGCGGAAAGAGAAGGAGACATTGGAAAGGCCGCCAGAAGTGAGGGCGTGGGGCAGGTTGGCCTTGATCCAACGTACCGCCTCGATGAAATCCACCCCATAGCGGTTGTGATCTTTGATGCCGGTAGCGAGGGTAAGGATATTGGGATCGAAGATGATGTCCTCGGGGGGGAAACTCACCTGCTCGGTGAGTATCCGGTAGGCACGCGCGCAGATCCCGGTCCGGCGTTCCAGCGTATCTGCTTGGCCCTGCTCGTCGAAGGCCATGACGACCAGGGCGGCACCATAGCGCCGGCACCGCTGGGCCAATTCCACAAAGTGTTCTTCTCCTTCCTTGAGGGAGATAGAGTTGACAACAGGCTTGCCCTGGACACACTTGAGCCCGGCCTCGATGACCTCCCACTTGGAGGAGTCGATCATGGTGGGAACCCGGGCAATCTCCGGCTCCGCGGCTATCAGGTTGAGGAAGCGCCGCATTGCCGCTACCCCGTCCAGCAGGCCCTCGTCCATATTCACGTCCACCAGCTGTGCGCCGTTTGCTACCTGGGCGCGGCAGATCTCTAGGGCCTCGTCGTACTGCTCGGCGAGGATGAGACGCTTGAATTTAGCCGAGCCGGTGACGTTCGCCCGCTCCCCCACGTTGACGAAATTCAGGCTGCGGTTGAGGTTAAGTGGCTCCAGCCCGGACAGCCGACAGCTAGGTTCAGGCCGCGGCGGTACGCGCGGCGGCTTGCCAGCAACCGCCGCGGCCAAGGCCTGGGTGTGCGCCGGCGTGGTGCCGCAGCAGCCTCCCACGATATTGAGGAAGCCGGCATCCGCCCATTCGGCGATCGATGCAGCCATATCCTCCGGCCCCAGGTCGTAGCAGCCGAATTCGTTGGGCAGACCCGCGTTCGGGTACACGCTGACCCGGCACTCGGCCACGCGGGACAGGGCTTCCACATAGGGGCGCAGCAGGTCCGGGCCCAGGGCGCAGTTCAGCCCGATGGAGAGGGGCTTGGCGTGACGGAGGCTATTATAGAAGGCTTCGGTGGTCTGCCCGGACAGGGTGCGGCCGGAGCGGTCCGTGATGGTCCCAGAGATCATCAAGGGGAGCGACCGGCCGTTCTCCTCGAATACTGATTCGCAGGCAAAGATCGCCGCCTTGGCATTGAGGGTATCAAACACCGTCTCGATCAGCAGGATATCCGCACCCCCTGCCATCAGGCCACGGATGGCCTGCCTATAGGCCGCTACCAGCTCATCGAAGTCCAGGTTGCGTAGGCCTGGGTCATTGACGTCTGGCGAGATGGAACAGGTGCGGTTAGTGGGGCCCAGGGTACCGGCCACGAATCTGGGCTTGTCCGGGGTCGAGAACTTGTCCGCTGCGGTGCGGGCGATCCGCGCCGCAGCTATGTTGAGCTCGCTGACCAATCCCTCCATGCCGTAATCGGCCATGGAGACGGCGTTGGCGCAGAAGCTGTTGGTCTCAATGATATCGGTACCCGCCTCTAGATACTTCTGGTGGATCTCCCAGATGATCTGGGGCTGGGTGATGCTCAGCAGGTCGTGGTTGCCCGCCAGATCACGTGGCCAATCCGCGAAGCGTTCGCCACGGTAATCCGCCTCCTGGAGTCCGTGGCACTGGATCATGGTACCCATGGCGCCATCCAGAATCAGAATGCGTTCTCGGAGCAGGGCCTGGAGCCTCGAGTAGGAATCGGACATGGGCGGAACCTTGAATTTCGATTGTAGGGATCGGACGCGGTTGTAACTATGGACGAAAGATCTTGTTCAATCCGCAGATTACGCGGATTATGCGGGTTTTTATAGACCCGAAAAGGAATATTCCGTTTATGATTCCGCTACGATAAAGGGTAGTTTGACAATCGACGATACTCTCGAGGAGGTTGGACATGGTAAAGCGTTTCATGGTGCTGCCGAGCAAAGACGTGGGCAAGATCCGGTTGGTGACGGTGCCAGAAGACATGGCATCTCATGAGGCCTATCGGTCTGTCACTAGCCTCATCGCCGAGGTTTGGCGTACCGGAGAGGAGCAGTGGATGGAGAGCGTGTTGGAACTGCTCGAAGATCACGGCTTCGAGAAGGTAGACTTTGTGTTAGGGCCACCATTGGACTAGGTCATGTTGGCATTTAAGCTGATAAACTATGCGCAACTCAGCCGTTCCAGGAGACTGTGGACGGAGCGGTCATGACAACCGATTGTTCATGGAAGCGATCTTGCGGTGGTCCAGAGTGTTCGAGGAGTTAGCGAAAAAATCTGATTTATGAAGGAGTTTTCACTGAAAATACAGTGATCGGTGATCGGGGTTCATTGGTACGCGGCCGGGCACCTAAAAAAAACGGCACCCAGCCGACCGGATCGCTTCCGTGGTAGGCTGACCATCAAGTTCATGTGCCTTCAAGTATGACTCAGGCCGAGTCGTTACTGGTCGGCCTTGAGCGAGATGATCCACAACCACGGAGTGCATGCGGTCATTCCTCCTCACGCTATCAGTCAACACCCACGCGAGTTCGATCCCCGGCTTCTTCAATCGCATCGAACCCTTCCGGTATGTCGCCACACGCTATGATTAAGCTAGGTGGGTGCTACCTCGCGTTCGTGATGAGGGCCTTGGTCTTGGTCTGTTTGGCTTAAATGTCAACACCCCCTGGGGTGTGCCAATTTTTAGATAGCCGCTACGCATAATCCAAAAATAATCAAACGGTTAGCATAGGGACCGCTGTGTGGACCACTCGTGTATCGTGGCTATGAATCGCGCCGATCCGCGCGATAATTCATAGTTTTCTCCGCCCCTATCGCACAAGATTCCTCCCTTCGGTCACAATGATAACCAGAAAAATCAGATGGAATGACCAACTAGGTTCGGAGGCTCGGTTGGCATTTAGCCATGGCTGATTGTTTTTATATGTCAAAAGGTTAACATGACCTAAATCAGAACCACGTCATACTGCTCTTGGGTATAAAGTGCCTCGACCTGGAGGCGGACTGGCTTGCCGGTAAACTCCTGCAGTTCAGCCAAGTGCCCGGATTCCTCATCCAACAGACGGTCGATTACCTCCTGGGAGGCTAGCACCAAGAGGGTTTCTACTTCGAATTGACGAGTCTGGCGCAGGATTTCACGGAAGATTTCATAGCAGGTGGTTTCGGCAGTCTTCAGGGTACCACGGCCACCGCAGCAGGTGCAGGGCCCGCACAGGATATGTTCGAGGGACTCGCGCGTACGCTTGCGGGTCATCTCCACCAGACCCAGGGCGGATACCCCGGAGATGTGGGTCTTGGCGTGGTCCTTGGCAAGGCATTTCTCGAGCGCACGGAGCACTTGGCGCTTATGCTCGGCATCGCACATGTCGATGAAGTCGATGATGATGATGCCGCCAAGGTTGCGCAGCCGCAGCTGGCGACAGATAGCCTGGGCCGCCTCCAGGTTGGTCTTGAAAATAGTCTCCTCCAGCGTCCGGTGACCGACGAAGGCGCCGGTGTTCACGTCGATGGTGGTCATGGCCTCGGTCTGATCCAGGATCAGGTAGCCGCCGGACTTAAGCTGCACCTTGCGCTGCAACGCCTTCTGGATCTCATCCTCCACGCCATAGAGCTCGAACAGAGGGCGTTCCCCCCGGTAGTACTCGATGGGTACTACGATATCCGGGATATACTTAGTGGCAAAGGTCCGCGCGCGCTCCACCGTGGCGCGCGAGTCGATACGCACCCGTTCCACCTCTGGTCCTGCTAGGTCGCGCAAGGCGCGCAGAACCAACGGCAGGTCATCATGGACCATCCCGATGTCAGTGCAGGAGCGGTAGCGCTCTTCAATGCCCTGCCACAGCTTGACCAGGAAATCTATGTCCCTGATCAGGGCTTCTTCGGCGACCCCTTCAGCCGCCGTGCGGGCAATAAATCCCCCTTTCCGGGCTCCCGGATCCACACGGTGTTGCAGGATATTCCGCAGACGTCTGCGCTCCTCCTCGTCCTCGATCCTTTGGGAAATTCCGGTAGTGCCTGCTGTCGGCATGAAGACCAGGTAGCGAGATGGAATAGAGATATTGGTGGTAAGCCTGGCACCCTTAGTGCCCAGGGGGTCCTTGACCACCTGCACCATGATCTCGTCACCCTCGCTGACGACCTCGTGGATGTACTCGCTGCGCGGTGCTCCCTGCGCATTGACGATATCCAAGGTGTGCAGGAAAGCGGCCCGCTCGAGCCCGATATCCACGAAGGCAGCCTGCATACCCGGCAAGACACGGCAGATGCAACCCTGGTAGATATTCCCCACCAGCCCACAGTGGTCGGTACGCTCAATGATGACCTCCTGCACGGCACCGTTTTCCACTACTGCAACCCGGGTCTCCGGAGGCATCACATTGACCAGGATTTCTTCGCTCAACTCTCTGATACCCTTCAGGATTGCTAGGCTAGGCAGTCGATACCCGCCTCGGCAAGCAGGTGTGTGGTCTCGAACAAGGGCAGCCCCATCACGTCTGAATAGCTGCCCCGCAGGTCCGCCATGAACATGGCACCCCAGCCCCCTTGTTACGGGGTTCACCGGTCTCCCAGTAGGCATCTGCCTCCTGCGCGCTCACTGCGCGGAAATAGACCTCACTGACGCTGAGGGCCTGCCACTCATGCCCATCCACCAGGGTGATTCCGCTCAGTACCAGTACCCAATGCTTGCGTCCACCGAGCAGCCGCAACATGGCAGTGGCCTCCCGACGATCATTCGGCTTGCCCAAGATACGGTCCCCGACGACCACAGACGTGTCGGCTCCCAACACTGGTGGACGGTGTCCTGATTCGACTTGGGCCCGACCGGCCTGAGCCTTGTCCAAGGCGAGGCTCAGCACGTAACTTGCGGGATACTCGTCGGGAAACCTAGCCTCACCCAGGTCGATATCAATGACCTCGAACCGAATGCCAATTTGCTCCAGGAGCATCTGTCTTCTCAGGGACTTCGACGCCAGAAAGAGTGATGGGTTCGCCATGAGATTTCCTTACATGCCGAGTCTTCATTTTCCAATCCAGCCTACACGCTATTCTTTCATGCTTGAAAATGAAGTGAAATCACCTATTCAAAAAAATCTTTCCGATGTTCTCAATTTTGAACATTTTCCTCGCCCTGACTGTCCTCTTAACAATGAATCGTTCGGCCTCGGCGCGATAGATGCGGTTCGCGTGGGGAAAGGGTGCACCAGCCAGCAAACTCGGAACCACCGCGCTCACCACATCCTATGTCTACCTTTGTATGTTCCGTTTCCGAGGGAAAGCCAAGGATCAGGTATATAAGGGAAGTG
>Ga0209787_1000070_pt1 | contig 25335 bp, 19 predicted proteins | sample WorMetLIZISLAND2_2_FD_187414 | JGI IMG/M metagenome (GOLD analysis project Ga0209787, IMG submission 187414) | Marine gutless worms symbiont microbial communities from Max Planck institute for Marine Microbiology, Germany - Olavius loisae LIZARD... ... | reverse complement strand
GTGTCAGGAAAGGTCTGGGAAAACTCGAAGGTACTTGCTGTTAATCCGCACATGGCAACCCACTGCTGTCTCTACCCTGTGTGAAACTCTAGATCAAAAAAAGAGACAGAGTATAATATATAATTCCTTAAAGAGTATATCGTGCCGTTCAGTGGATGAGGAGTGTGAGTAGCTTACGGAGTGAGTGAATAAAGGCAACGCAGCAGCGTACAAGATCAAACATGCCACTGTGCTGTTGGGGGTCGACGCAGGGGACTGAAGTGGCGTGATGTGCAAACTGTGGAGGCATTCGCGTGTACCTTGCGAACGTGTCTAACCTGCTGTGGATGAGGGGCTTGAAACTACCCTGGAACATAAGAAGGGTGCCTGATCCAACTGGCTTATAGTGAGCCATCCTCGTTAACCACGCGTGGTGGACGTTACAGTTGTAGTCTGCAGAGACCGTCGTTGGGTCCTAGAAAATGATAAGCATGGCAGTTGTTTTGGACATCACTGAAGTTGAACTGAGTGTGTTTACCAAGCAATACCTGAACCGGCGTATCCTGGATCTGGAAATACTCCGCCGTGAGGCAACTGCCTGGGCGCAGTGGTGCAACGTCGTACAGGCTGGTGTTGATTAGCAATTTACCATCGAGGATGCTTGGACCAAGCTCAAGCGACTCTATCCGCAATATAAGGGTAAGTGACGTACCTCTGGGTTGGACTGTATTGCGCCGGAAAATAGACCAACACTAGGTACTAGGTCGTGTTGACCCTTAGAAGGTCCATACATCGGATACTAATAATGATCAAATGGTTAGCATAGGGCATGCTGTGCGAATTGCTTGGGTTGTGACCATTTAATACATAAAAATTAGTTAGTTAGAGCCAAATATCAGCAGGACCTAGCAATGGCTGTAAGCAGTGGCGTAGAGCTGGTCCAGATTGACAACGCTCAGGCAGGGCAGCGTATCGATAATTTCCTTTTGACCCGCGTTAAAGGCGTGCCGCGTAGCCGTTGGTACCGGGTTCTGCGACGTGGTGAGGTACGGGTTAACAAGAGTCGGGTAAGACCGAGCTACCGCCTGCAGTGCGGTGATTTAGTGCGGATCCCCCCCCTGCGGTGCGCGCCGTCGGTTGCTCCTATGTATCCGGTGCAGGAGCGATTGAAGTATCTGCTAACGGCGGTACTCTATGAAGACGAACGTCTTATGGCGTTGAATAAGCCGTCAGGGATGGCGGTGCATGGGGGAAGCGGTCTCAGCTGGGGCTTAATCGAGGCAATGCGGATTCTGCGTCCTGAACTTTCCGAGCTTGAACTCGTGCACCGTCTCGACCGTGAGACCTCAGGCTGTCTCCTACTTAGTAAGCGTCGCGGTATTCTACGGGAGCTGCACCGTCTGATCCGTAATCAAGCCGTGACCAAGCATTATCTGACGCTGCTTGCCGGACATCTGGAGCACTGCCAGAAGGTCGATGTCCCCTTGCGTAAAAATCTTCTGCGAAGCGGGGAGCGGGTAGTCCGCATTGAGCTGCAGACGGGCAAGCCGGCGTGCACGCTTTTTCGACCTATGCGTCAACTCGGAGGTTTTACCCTGGCCACAGCGGAGCCTCTCACCGGGCGTACCCATCAGATTCGCGTACACGCTGCCCAACTGGGAATGCCGGTGGCCGGCGACAAGAAATACGGCGACACTGAGGTAAACCGCCGCTTGTGGGGCTTGGGTCTCAATCGCTTGTTTTTGCATGCCTCCGCCCTAATTTTCCAACCGAGTTATCGGGATCGGCCGTTGCAGATTGAGGCGCCTTTACCACGGGAGCTTGAGACCCTGTTGGGATCAATCAGGGAGATGGATTTAGAGAGGATAAAAGTTTGCAGCCGGTGATGTATGACGATAGATACGCTGGTACATATGGTCTCAACCACCGATGATATCGAGTTAGTAATATCCTCAAGGAAGATTCAGCTGCAAATAAACGCAACTGACCATGAATTGTAAAAAATAGATTTAGGGACTATCGATGATGGTGAACCGCTCTGGTAATTATCCCTTGACGACATGTACAAAATTTAGAGGTCATATATGTCTTACCATTCTTAATGGAAATTGGTTGCTTGCAACCATACCGGATCCTTAGGTAGTACAAGATTCACAGATATCTTCATTAAATAGAAATCCGGTAAGTCCAGTCCGTTAGATTCCATCTCCGGCAATATCGAATGATTCAAGATTGCTCCATCAGGTATCTCTCACGGACTCTAGGGGATCAATCCCCTCCCGTTCCAGCATGGAGATTAGTCGGATCAGGGGTAGACCGACGAGTACATTTGGATCGTCGCTCTCGATGCGCCTGAACAGTGCGATGCCAAGGTCCTCGGACCGAAAGCTCCCAGCGCAGTTGAATGGTCGCTCGCGATCGACGTAGGCCTCGATGCGAGCACGTGACAGGCGCCGGAAATAAACTTGGAAAGGCTCGCAGCAGAGTTGGGTACGCCCGATAGCAGTATTGAGCAGGCACAAGCCCGTGTAGAAGACGACTTGACGTGCGGATGCACGGGTGAGCTGTGCGATGGCCTGGGTACGGTTCCCCGGCTTGCCGATCACCGTACCGTCTAGGTAGGCCACCTGATCCGAGCCAATGATGAGGGCGTTCGGATAGTCTGCGACGACCGCCCTTGCCTTTGCCTCCGCTAGCCGTGCTACGAGTTCCTGGGGAGACTCGTCTGGTCGCCTGGTTTCATCTACATTGGGTATGGCGACGGTGAAGGGTATCCCAAGGCGCTTTAGCAGGGCGCGGCGAAAGGGGGAGCCGGAGGCCAGGACCAGAGGTGGGTAGCGCATATAGTGCGAGTGAGCTCGGCTGCAATTCAGCTTCGTGGTTTTCCTTTCGCCGGACTTCGTTCCGACCTATATGCCCTTTGCGCCCTTGCGGTTTATCAGTCTAAAGATAAAGATACGGTTCACTGCGCTCACCATATCCTGCGTGGCTGGTAACCTCATCGACTAAAATCGTTTAGTAGTGGGTAAGTTGAAAGTGGCATGGTTGTGTGACCTAGTGATTTAAACCCCACTTTTTTGTCGTCCATGGCCTGAGATTCCTGCAATCACTGTTGGAATGATACAGTAGGGACCAGCAGGCTTTACCACTTATAATTTATCCACCACCAATCCCTTATCCGACCTCTACCAGGCTCGGCGTGTAATCCGCCGGGGGTTGAAAGCCGAGCAGTGTGATACAGGTAGCTGCCAGGTTGGCGATGCCGGGATCCGCTACCTGCGCTAGGCGCGCTTGAGATCTATTGGTCGGGTCGTAGATGATCGCTGGCACTGGGTTGAGGGAGTGTGCCGTCTTGGGTAGAAACTTGCCGTCGGCGTCCCGCTTTAGCTGGCCGGTCTTTTTGTCCGCTTCGTACATGTCGTCGGAGTTGCCATGGTCCGCCGATAAGATCGCAATGCCATTGGCATTTTTTACCGCCTCTACAATCCTACCGACGCCTTCGTCTACAGCCTTGATAGCGATCTTCACAGCGTCGGTTACACCCGTGTGGCCGACCATGTCACCGTTCGGATAGTTGAGGCGGATGAATCGGTACTCACCGCTTTTGATCGTTGCCACCACGGCGTCGGTAATCTCGGTCGCCTTCATCCGCGGTGCCTCTTCGAACGGGCAAATGTCTGAAGGGATTTCTTGCCAGGTTTCAGTGGTGAATTTACCCGAATTGTTACCGTTGAAGAAGTAGGTGACGTGGCCGTATTTCTGGGTCTCGGAGATGGCGAATTGCTTGACCCCCGCGTTAGAGAGGTATTCACTCATAGTACGATTGATCGCCGGTGGCGACACCAGATATTTCTCCGGTACGCACAGATCTCCGTCATACTGCATCATGCCGGCGTAGCACACATCCAACTTGGGACCACGGTCGAATTCGCTTAGTGCTGCGGCCTCGAAGGCTTTGGTGATCTCCAGGGAGCGGTCTCCACGAAAGTTGAAGAAGATGACGCTATCTTCCGCCAGGATGGGTCCCACCGGAACGCCGTCGCGCGTGATGACGAAGGCCGGCAGATCCTGGTCCAGGATACCTGGCTGCTCCCTACGGAAGGTCTCCACCGCTTCGCGCATGGTGGCGAAGTAGCGGCCCTGGCCCCTGACGTGGGTATTCCAGCCGCGCTTGACCATGCTCCAGTCGGCGTTATAGCGGTCCATGGTGATGTGCATGCGCCCGCCGCCGGACGCCACACAGTAGTCTACTGTGCTGTCTGCATTGATGTCGTCCAGGAATTTATCGAAGCGTTCGACATAGTCCAGCACGGAGGTTGGGGGTACATCGCGCCCATCTACCAAAGGGTGGATGCGGGCCTGTTTGACCCCCTCCAACTTGGCCTGTCGCAACATCGCTTCCAGGTGGTTGAGATGGGAATGTACGTTGCCGTCTGAGAACAGACCGATGAAGTGCAGCGTCGATTGGTGGTCTTTGACATTCGCCGCTAGTTCTTTCCAGACCGCACCCTCGAATAGAGAATCGGAGGTAATGGCCTGGTCGACCAGTGCTGCTCCTTGCGAGAAAACTCGACCGCAGCCGATCGCATTGTGACCGACCTCGGAGTTTCCCATGTCGGTGTCGTCCGGCAGACCAACCGCCGTCCCATGGGCCTTGACCTGGGTATATATCGCATGCGTGCGCAGCCAGTCCAGATTGGGGGTATGCGCGATCCTGACGAAGTCACCTTCCGGGTATTTGCCGATCCCGATCCCATCCATGATCACCAGCACCACCGGTCCTTCCGGTCCACCGAAGGCCCTGTTTTTCCTGAGTTCTTCCATACCATTCCTCCTCAATGCAGTCTTAGAAATCGTTTACGATAAGAGAAAGTGTGAATTTTAGGTATAGTATAAACCAGCGCTACCCATTGATTTGTATTAAGTCCTGTTGATATATAAATCAAACTAACTATTTTTTTGTGTTAAATAGCCACAACCCAAGCGGCCCGCACAGCGGACCCTATGCTAACCATTTGATTATTGTGGGGCCCGCTGTGCGGGCCTTCTAAATATCAACACGCCCTAGGTCGTGTTGATATTTGACCTGAAAACGTTTCTAATTGCTTATAAAAGCAATATACTAACCGTCAAACGTCAACAGGGCCTAAGTGTAAATCTCTACCTGGTAACTGCGCTACGGTCTCTTCGATCCATTCCTCGACACGCCGGCTTATCTCGGTTGGTGAAAGATGTGTTGGATCCAAAGGTTTTCCGATAACCAGGGTGACCTTTCCTGGATACTTCTTTATATCTCTACGATGCCAGAATACCCCTGCATTGTGGGCGATAGGTAACACTGGATAGTTTGCCTTTTGTGCCAACATGGCACCACCCCGACCATAGTGCTGCCTTTGCCCTGATGCGACCCGTGTGCCTTCCGGGAAAACAATGATCCAGCGTCCCTTATCTAACCAGTGTTTACCTCGATCAAGCAATTTTTGAATTGAACGCCTGGCATTAGTGCGATCAATTGCGATTGGTCTATAGACTGCAAGGGCCCATCCAAAAAAGGGTATCCATAGTAACTCACGTTTCATTACCCAAGTATTTTCCGAGGGTAATAGGGCACGCAATGCGATAGTTTCCCATGCCGATTGATGTTTGCAGAGGACAATGCAAGTGGACGATGGTAGGTTCTCTTCCCCTTGTACTTGATAACCAAGTCCGCAAATAAATTTCAGTGCCCAGAGGTTGACCTTTCCCCAGTGTTGGCCCATCCTCGAAATCAGTCTGTAGGATAAGATCCATCCAATGGTACTAATGGGAAGGGTATACAGGATGACAGTGAGCGATAGGAACAGCAGGTACAGAATTGATCTCAGTCTAATCATATCTAGAGTTTGGCTAGTCAGCCAGTGTGTCTACGGTGGTAGAGAGGTCCTTATGGATAGGTATACTGATAGAGTTAGGTGAATGGTGAGGCATCCGCTGTGATCGCTGCCTGAACGTCAGGTTTGCTTCAGGAACGATATATCCGCGACCTTTAGAAAAAGGGCTTCGGTATCTCGCAAAAGTGCGAGCCTATTACGCCTTAGATCCGGTTGCTCAGTCATTACCATGACCCTATTGAAAAACACGTCGATATCGTTGTGTAATTCTGACAGCATCTTTAAGACACGCTTGTAGTTTTGGGTCTTGAGCAATGGTAAGATGCCGAATTCTAGGGATTTAATCCTTGCCGCTAAGTGTCGTTCCGCATCGTCTTGTAGTAGGTCGACATCGACCTGTTCAGGTATATTTTCCGAGTGCTTACACAGAATGTTGCGTATACGCTTATTGGCCGCTGTTAAGGCCACTGCTTCGGGCAGCGATCGGAAATCCTTCACCGCGAGGATCCTGCGGTGAATGTCGCTCGGTACTGTGGGATTCACCGCCAAGACTGAATCGACAATATCTACCTTGATGTTTCGGTCCGGATAATAACCCTTAAGGCGTTCCATACAGTATTCAAAGACCCCTCCGACCGCCCCTTTCGCATTGACCTTGTCCTTGAGTGTTTCCGCTGAAAGGTCGAGGATCTCCTTTAGATCGAGTGGCAACGGAGTCTCGACAAGAATTCGTAGCAGGCCAATTGCTGCTCGGCGCAATGCATAGGGATCCCTGACACCTGTCGGGTGTTGACCGATTGCGAAGATACCCACGAGTGTGTCCAGCTTGTCGGCGATCGACAAGACCAAGCCGCAGTCTGATTGAGGGAGCGCGTCGCCTGCGTGGCGTGGTAAGTATTGTTGCTCCATGGCGGAAACAACACAGGGATCCTCTCCAGCCTTCTGAGCATAGTAGCGGCCTATGATACCCTGTAGGCTAGGGAACTCGAGGACCATTTGAGTTACCAGCTCACACTTGGCAAGCTGAGCAGCCCTGATTGCCAGTCTTTGGTCCATACCCAGAAGATCTGCGATCTGCTGAGAGGTATAGCCGAGGCGAGCCGATTTTTCCGCCAGTGTCCCGAGCCTTTCCTGAAATATGACTTTCCCCAGTCTGGGTCCGAATGCTTGGAGGGGTTGCTTTAGATCCTGTTGCCAGAAGAAGGCTGCATCCGAGAATCGGGGTCGAATGACACGCTCGTTTCCGGCCCGTACCTGAGTGGGATCCCGGCTTTGAATATTACTGACGGTGATAAAGTGCGGCAGCAGCTTTCCAGCGGAGGAGACTATGGGAAAATACTTTTGATTCCTCTGCATGGTCTCTATGAGGACTTCCGGTGGCATCTCCAGGAAATCCTCATCGAAGGCACCTATGATTGTATAGGGCCATTCACAAAGTGCGGTAACCTCGTCAAGTAGATCATCTTCCATAATGGCTTGACCGCCTACGTTTTTGGCCAACGCTCGTACTTGGTTGCATATCATCTCCCGGCGTGCCGATAAGCTCGGTTCGACCTTTCCCTGAGTGCGGAGGATCTCAGCGTACCGGGAAGCGGATGGAATAGGTAAAGCTACCGGAGCCTGGAAACGGTGGCCTTGGGTTAGATGACTGGCATTGATACCGAATAACTGTCCTTCTACTGGGTCTTCTCCGAAGATAGCGGTTACCCAGCGAACCGGGCGGACAAACTCGTCGTCTCGTTCACCCCAGCGCATGCGTTTGGAAATAGGCAACGCCTCCAATGCCTTTTCTGCTATACTGACAATCAGGTTTGTAGTGCTCTGACCCTGTTGCACCCGACGAAACACCAGCCAAGTACCCTTCGGCATTTCTTCCTGCTGGAGTTCCTCTACCGGAACACCGCAGGAGCGGGCAAAGCCCGAGGCCGCTTTTGTAGGCCGACCTTGAGTATCGAATGCAGCCTGCAACGCCGGACCCTTACGCACAATCTCCCGGTCCGGTTGGTGTGTTGCCAACTCTCGGATGAGCAACCCTAGACGGCGTGGTGTGGCGAAGGGTTCAGTTCGCAAGAATCCGAGTTGATGTTTCCGAAGCTGGTTCTCGAACCCTTTCCTGAAAGCCTCTGACAGTACCCGCAGGGATTTCGACGGGAGTTCTTCGGTGCCGATCTCTACCAAGAGATCACGTGTCTCTTCCACAACTAACCTCCGTTATTCAGCTTTTTCGTGCCATGGGGAAACCCAAAGCATCCCGTCGGTCATAGTAGGCTTGGGCTACCGCCTGGGCTAAGGCACGGATGCGCAGGATGAAACGCTGTCGTTCAGTTACGGAGACTGCGTTACGGGCATTGAGCAAATTGAAGGTATGAGAGGCCTTGAGCACCTGCTCATACGCAGGAAGCGGAAGCCCGGTTTCGATCAGGCGTCGGCTCTGTTCCTCACAGGTATCGAATTGTCGGAGTAGGGAGTCGACATCGGCATGCTCGAAGTTGTATGCTGATTGTTCGATCTCATTCTGTCGGTAGACATCCCCATAGGTTACCGACTGGCCGTTGATATCGGTCCAGATAAGATCATATACGCTTTCCGTTTCCTGTAGGTACATGGCGATGCGCTCAAGCCCATAGGTTATCTCACCTGTAACAGGCCGGCAGTCGAGTCCTCCCACCTGCTGAAAGTAAGTGAATTGGGTTATCTCCATACCATTGAGCCAGACCTCCCATCCGAGCCCCCAGGCACCTAGAGATGGTGACTCCCAATTATCTTCGACAAAACGAATGTCATGGACGAGTGGATCGATTCCCAAAGTGCGGAGTGAATCCAGATACTGATCCTGGATGTCCGGGGGCGAAGGCTTCAGGACAACCTGGTACTGGTAATAATGCTGCAGACGATTCGGGTTCTCTCCATACCTCCCGTCGGTAGGACGTCGTGAAGGCTGAACATAGGCGCTCCTCCAAGGTTCTGGACCGATGGAGCGTAGGAAGGTTGCCGGATGGAAGGTACCGGCCCCGACCTCCATATCGTAGGGTTGCATGACGATACAGCCGCGCTCGGCCCAGAAGCGCTCTAAGGTGGAGATCAGATCCTGGAATGTAACGAGGCCTTCCGGTTTTGTGATCAATGCCGACTCTCTTGAATTTATGCTAGAGGATGGGTATGGGTACCTTGAGAAGCGAAACGACCATAGGGGGAGATCAACTGAATCGGATTTTTCTCCAAGTTTCACAATTATATTCGGTTCAAACTTTTCCGAACCATTAAAGAGCCAAGGTTAAGTATTCAGACCCCTTACCAAGCAGCAGGCTACAGATGTGAGCTAGTACCTCATTCCATCTCCTGATCGGATGGCTGAAACTCATTATCGAGGGTGTCGACGGAGGCGTCGATTACCCGCACTAGACTGGCTCTCGCTGACGTCGTCTTTAACGCGTGGTGGCAGCAAGGTTTCCTAGGCACGGGCTGCTCCTTACTTGTAACATCTCATCATGAATGTCAACCTATCGGATCGAACCTTGATTGGGAGTGTATCCTTGCTACCACCACGCGCGAATTCTTTCACAGTCTCCGGAGACTGGAAACCAGAGGAAATCTGCATTCTTTACAATTAAAAATCAATAGCTTATTTTTTAGTCAGCCTCTTAGGCGTGCTGTCCGATCTCGAAAGTACAGTGACAGGACTGAATACACTGCAACCTAACACGCCGGATCCCACAACCAAATAATCCAGGACCGCGCTGTACTTGCCAGATGAGTGTGCTGGTGGGTCTGGACCTTGCCCCGTAGGATAAACTACGCATGGGCATGGGTTGATGTAGATTCGTGTCTATGCGTAGTTCCTGATCCGGATCCAAGAACTTTCGTTTACCGGGAGCTGTCAATGCTATCGGATTTCAGGCCACTGGCCAGGAAGCGCCGGGGCCATGTCTGATCGGCGCTCCGACCGGGAGTTGGTAGCCAGGGTGCAGGGAGGTGATCGGTGCGCCTTCGATCTGTTGGTGATCAAATATCAGCACAAGGTTACTAGTCTCATCTCCCATTATATTCGCGATTCTGGCGAGGTCATGGACGTTGCCCAGGAGGTGTTCCTGAAGGCCTATCGGGCGTTGCCGAGGTTCCGTGGCGAGAGCGCCTTCTACACTTGGCTCTATCGCATCGCGCTCAATACGGTGAAGAACTATCTGGTCACTCAGGGACGCCGTCCCCTTAGAGATGGTGTGGAAGCAGTCGTGGCCGAGCAGTTGGAGATGGGGGGACGTCTCCGGGAACTGGCTACTCCGGAGTGCCATCTGCTGAGTATGGAGATAGCCAGGACGGTGCAGGAGGCGCTTGATGGGCTACCAGGGGAGCTGCGGATGGCCCTCCTATTGCGGGAGCTCGATGGCCTGAGCTATGAGGAGATCGCAAACGCGATGGAATGTCCCGTGGGCACTGTGCGTTCGCGCATCTTTCGTGCCCGCGAAGTGATCGACAAACGTTTGAGACCCTTGCTCAAGCCATGAGGTAAAACGATGAGTGAACAGCAACGGCGGCACCTCTCGACCCTGGTGGATGGTGAAATCGATCCGGGTCTGGTGCATCCGACCCTGTCCGCGCTCGTATCGAATGAGCGCCTGCTCGCGACCTGGGAGGGCTATCATCTCATCGGTGCCGCCATGCGGTCGGAGCAGATTTACCCTGAGTACCGGCTAATTAGGGCCCGTGTAAGCGAGCGTATTGCCGCAGAGCCGATTCCCCTACAGAGACCAAAGGCACACCGGAGGTGGACCCTTCACCTCGGCCCCTTGACCGGTGCTGCACTGGCCGTCTGCGCTGTCTCTGCCACTATCCTTGCCGTGCCTCAGCTCTTCGGTCTCGGGCGCGATACCGAACCTCCTCCGAGCCGCCATGTCGCCGTGCCAACGCCGGGGCAGTTCCGGCTTACCGATCTTGCCCGGCGTTGGCATGTCGACGAGCCAGCCCTGGAGGACAAGCTGGACCGATTTCTCGTTAATCACCAGGAACAATCGCCGGTGTCTCACATGCAAGGTTTCTTGCCCCATGCGACGCTTGTCGGCTATGTAGCACGTCGCTAGTATTCACGCGGTGAACGCCCCATTCCGATGCTCCGTCTGACTCCCAGCAGACCGGATTATATCCGCCGGGCAGAGGTGATGCGGATAAAAGCAAGGTGTATCTACTAGGTAGGGCTGTGCATCTGGGTTTTTCTTCACCGTTACAATCCAGACAAGCGGCAGTCGCACAGTTCGTTCAGCCTCTACCTTATCGTTCCGGCAGGGAGTGCCGGAATCCAAGTGCTGTGGATGGCATAAAACAGCGGAGGGACGAATCATTACGTCACACGGTTATACCACTTGTTTAACCGTTACCTGCATCGCGGCGGAAAGTCTATGTGTGACAGGTATCCTGTGCGGTTATCCCACCTGTTACCGCTCACTCTGATCTGGTTTACCCAGGCCACTGTTGCGGAGCTCGGACCGGCTGAGCAGCTGGCGCGGATGGTCGGTGCGTTACGTTCCCTAAGCTACGAGGGCACGCTTGTCTATCTGCACGGCAACCGGCTCGAGGCCTTGCGAATCGTGCACCGGGTCGAGGATGGTCAGACCCAGGAGCATCTGGTTGCCCTCAACGGGCCGATCCGTACCCTGACCAGGGGCAAGGGCGGTGTTACCTGTAAGTTGTCTACTTCCTATTCTGTTTCGGTGCCGGGGCATAATCTGGGGCAGGATGTGTTCCATGCGGGGATGCCGGACCTTAGGGCATTGCAGGACCACTACGGCATCCATCCCCTGGGTGAGGCCCGAGTGGCGGGGAGGTTTGCGGAAGTGGTGGGTGTCACACCGCGGGACCGTCTGCGGTACGGTTACCGCTTCTACCTGGATCGGGAGAGTGGATTACCGCTCAAGTCTGACCTGATGGGACAGCGGACCGACCCCATCGAACAGGTCATGTTCACGTCCCTGGACCTATTGCCGTCGCAGGGATCGGCGTCCATCGCCGGTCCGGTGCTGCAGCAACAGCTGTATGGCCCCAAGCCTCCGATTCCCGATTTGCTACCCTGGCGGTTCGATGCCCTTCCCCCCGGTTTCAGCTTGGTGATGCACAATGATTGGCGAGCTACCAGCGGGCAGCCGGTGGATCACTTCGTGCTTTCGGACGGCTTGGCATCGGTTTCCGTCTATGTCGAAGCGGGCAATCCGCGGGAGGGCCTGGAAGGTGGCGCCCATATCGGCGCCGTCCATGCCGTTGGCAAACGGGTATCTGATCATCAGGTTACAGCCGTGGGCGAGGTGCCGCCTGAAACGGTGCGGACGGTGCTAGCAGGCATCCGACAGGTTCTAGGAAGACGGCGGTGACTGAAAAGCTAGGTCGGGTTATCTCGGTGCAGGGCGAGTTGGCCGAGGTGGAAGGGCAACTGCATAGCAGCTGTGGGGGTTGCGCCGTCAAGGGGACCTGTGGCACCTCGTTGCTGACCCGCTACTTCGGTCCCAAGCGATTGCTGTTGCAGGCCCATAATCCCATCGGGGCCAGGCCCGGCGAGCACGTGATCATCGGGTTGTCGGAAGGCAGCTTACTGGAGGCATCGGTCCTTGCCTATCTGATACCTCTGCTGGCTATGGTTGGCGGGGCGGTGGCGGGTGTCTTCGTTGCCGAAAACTTAGCCCCCGCGTACGTGCAGATAATGAGTGCCGTGACCGGGTTGGGAGGACTTGCCGCCGCGCTGACCTGGCTCGTCAGGTTCATCCGTGCCAAGTCCTTGGACGAGCGTTACCGACCGCGAATCCTGTGCCGCCTTGCGGAAGATCCGGGCGCATTGCCGGAAGTTCCCCCCCCCCGATCCCTCGCGGTAGCCGATGAAAGGGAATCTCGGAGGGAGGGATGAGACAATGTGGTACTTCATTGAAATGGCAGATTGGTGGGAAGGTGAGCGTAAGGAGACAGACGCCATATTGGATTGCTGGGTCGAAGACTCAGTACAGCGAAGGAGTAATGATCATTGCAGCCTCATAAGAATGGTGCCCTAGGTGGAAGTGTCGTGATGGTCACATGAGTTTTCCAATTACCGACTAGCTGTTGGCTATTCGCTTATTAGTTCGGTTGGTGAGGAATATTTCTGTGATGAACATGTGGTGATACCTAGATCTCTAGCGTCACTGCCGTTGGAATCAGTACAGCCATTTCCCCGAATACAAGAGGAAGAATCGTCGATGGGAATGGTGGAAACACATATTTTCTCTCGAGAAGCGCGCGCGGTAATCTTGAAAAATAGGGTAATGGTTGATATAGTAAGTGGGATATTAGCCAACAGACGGCAACAATTCGTCATTATAGGGGTGTAGGAAGAGTATTAAGTGGAGGCTTCTGATGAGTTATCTTTCTTCATCCGTATAAATCTCTCAGGGCTCAAGTATACCGTGAGCACCACAGGTTCCACAATGATATTGTGGATTATCGTGTCCATTCTTGATAGTTTTTTTATCTGTGACATCTGCAGCAAGTATGTACTTTATTTTCAATAATCTTCATTGAAAGATTTTTGAATGAACTACATTCTATCACTCCAAATAATACTAGCAAAAGTAGTAATTCTTAAAGTGCCCCAAAGCATGAAATAAGGAGCATCCATGAAAAAGAACATCTTTGTTGCAGTCGCAATCTACCTAGTCTATATCTGGTTCGCGCTGCCGTCGCAGGCTCTAGCCAGTGTGCTGCCGGAGTTCAGCAGGCTAGTCGAGACCTATGGGCCGTCCGTGGTCAACATTAGCACCAAGCAGTCCCGCCGCGACACCCACCGATTCTATGATTTTCCAGTTCCAGATCTGCCCGAGGGTAGTCCCCTCCACGATTTCTTGCGCCGCTTCTTTGGGGAAGAGGGTCTAACCCCACGCGACGAAGATAGGCAGTCTCGGTCATTGGGCTCCGGTTTCGTCATCTCCTCGGACGGATATCTGCTCACCAATTTCCACGTGGTGGAAGATGCCGATAAGATTATTGTTCGCACCAGCGATCGCCGGGAATTTCTCGCTAAGCTGGTAGGAACCGACAAGCGTAGCGACATCGCCTTGCTCAAGGTGGAGGCGCAGGATCTACCGCCCGTCGAGCTGGGTACCGCTAAGAACCTCAAGGTAGGCGAATGGGTACTCGCCATCGGTTCCCCCTTCGGCTTCGACCACTCGGCTACCGCTGGTATCGTCAGCGCCAAGGGCCGTAGCCTACCGAGCGAGAATTACGTCCCTTTCATCCAGACCGATGTGGCAATCAATCCGGGCAACTCCGGTGGCCCGCTGTTCAATCTGGACGGTAAGGTCGTGGGCGTGAACTCCCAGATCTATAGTCGCACTGGTGGCTTTATGGGGCTGTCCTTCGCTATTCCCGTCGATGTAGCCATGAATGTGGTCGAGCAGCTCAAGGCCACAGGAAGGGTCAGCCGCGGCTGGCTTGGTGTAAGGATTCAGGAAGTGACCAGCGAGCTGGCGGAGACCTTCGGTATGGATCAGCCGCGGGGGGCGCTGGTTGCGCAGGTGTTTCCAAATAGCCCAGCGGTGGAGACGGATCTGCAGGTGGGGGATGTAATCCTGCGCTTTGGCGGTAAAGAGGTTGCCATCCACAGTATGTTGCCGCCGCTGGTCGGTGTGACCCGGGTGAACGAACCCGTGCAGCTGGAGGTGCTACGGGGAGGGCAGATCAAGGAGATAACGGTAGTCATCGGCGAGCTGCCAGAGGAGGGTGAGCTGGCCGCTGCTGCAGAGCCTAAATCCACGATGGCAAACAGAATCGGTTTGGTGGTGGGGGATCTGAATGCGGAGCAGCGCGGCCAGCTTGGGTTGGGGCAGGGTGGGGCGATCGTTCGTGAAGTCAAGCCCGGTGCGGCCGAACGCGCCGGCATTGATCCCGGCGACGTGATCCTGATGTTCGACGGCAGGCCGATAGAGGGTGCCAAGCAGTTCCGGGAGTTACTCGCGGACATCGAGCCGGGCCATTCGGTTGCCACTCTGATTCAACGCGGCGATGGGCATATATTCTTCGCAGTGCGCATCCCCGAGGAATAAGCGTAATTCGATGTTTGAGCTTAGTCACGTCCGCAACTTTTCCATCATTGCCCATATCGATCACGGAAAATCCACCATCGCGGACCGGTTCATCCAACTCAGCGGTACCCTCAGTGATCGCGAGATGGCCGACCAGGTGCTGGATTCGATGGATCTGGAGCGGGAACGCGGGATCACCATAAAAGCCCAGAGCGTCACCCTCGACTACGTAGCCAAGGACGGCGAGATCTATCGGCTCAACTTCATCGACACGCCGGGCCACGTGGACTTCTCTTACGAGGTCTCGCGCTCGCTGGCCGCCTGCGAAGGGGTTCTGCTGGTGGTCGATGCGGCCCAAGGCGTTGAGGCCCAGAGTGTGGCCAATTGCTACACCGCCATCGAGCAGGGCCTTGAGGTCCTGCCGGTGCTCAACAAGATCGATCTGCCAGCGGCGGAACCGGAGTGGGTGATCAATCAGATTGAGGAGATCATCGGCCTCGAGGCCAAGGATGCCATGCGGGTGAGCGCCAAAACGGGTGCGGGTATTTCCGATTTGCTCGAACGCCTGATCGCCTACATCCCACCGCCAGTGGGCAACCCTGATGGTCCATTGCAAGCCCTCATCATCGATTCCTGGTTTGATCCCTACGTGGGCGTCGTCTCCTTGGTGCGGGTCGTCAACGGTGCGATTAGACGCCGCGACAAGTTGCTCGTCATGTCCACCGGGCGTACCCATCAAGCTGACAGCATCGGGGTATTTACCCCCAAGAAAGTGGAACGCCAAATCCTAGGGACGGGGGAGGTCGGCTTCCTGGTCGCCGGGATTAAGGAGATCGACGGGGCCCCGGTCGGCGACACTATCACCCATATGGACTGCCCGGCGCAGGCGTTATTACCTGGATTCAAACAGCTGCAGCCGCGAGTGTTCGCCGGACTCTACCCCACGCGCTCAGATGCCTACGAGGACCTGCGCGATGCCTTGTGCAAGCTGCGGCTCAATGATGCTTCCCTGTTCCATGAGCCGGAGGTGTCTCGGGCCCTGGGATTCGGATTCCGCTGTGGCTTTCTCGGGATGCTGCACATGGAGATCGTCCAGGAACGCCTGGAACGTGAGTACGATCTTGATCTGATCACGACGGCACCTACGGTCGTCTATGAGATCCTGCGCTCCGACGGTGAGGTCGTGCAGATAGACAATCCTGCCGACCTGCCTGAAGCCGGCAAGATTAGCGAGATCCGAGAGCCCATCATTGAGGCTCATATCCTGGTGCCTCAGGGCTTGCTCGGAGGGGTCATCAACCTGTGCATCGAGAAACGCGGTGCGCAGAAAGATATCCGATACCTAGGCGGCCAAGTCCAAGCTACCTACGAGCTGCCCTTGAGCGAGGTAGTTCTGGATTTCTTCGATCGCTTGAAATCCATCAGCCGCGGCTATGCCTCTTTCGAGTATGATTTCAAGCGTTTCCAGGCCTCCGACCTAGTCAAGCTTGAGGTCTTGATCAACGGGGAGCGGGTGGATACCCTGGCCACTATTGTGCATCGGGACAATGCTCAATTCCGTGGTCACGAAGTGACCTCGCGCATGAGGGAGCTTATTCCCCGGCAGATGTTCGAGGTTGCCATCCAGGCCGCCATCGGCAGTAAGATCATCGCCCGCACCACGGTCAAGGCCCTACGCAAGAACGTGACTGCCAAGTGCTACGGTGGTGACGTGACCCGCAAGCGCAAGCTGCTGGAGAAGCAAAAGGCAGGCAAGCGGCGTATGAAGCAGGTGGGAAAGGTAGAGATCCCCCAGGAAGCCTTCCTTGCAGTACTCCAGGTCGGGAAGCAACCCTGAGTCTGGTCTCCAAACAGCACCGAATCGTTCAGGATTGCTTTTAACCAGACAGATTCCAGGACCGTCGAGCGGTAAGTATGGCTCAAGCAGCGTACAAACTTGGTTGCTTTACCTATGTGGGCTATTGCACTTGGTCTGATGAGGAACCTTGGGACCTAATTGGCGACGAGGCCTATGCCATGTCGTGGATCCTTCGGGAAGTAGTGGTCGAGTTGGTCCACCGCCAGATCGGCAATCATCTCCAAGGCAACCGCTGCTAAGTCTATGTCGCCCCCTTCAATGTCCGTCTGCCGCACCGTGATGAAGCAAACGCTGCGGTGGAAACGATCATCCAACTGGCATCACGGTGATCCGCGACCCGTCTAAGCTGGATAAAAGGGGCTGCCGCGGCGCTTCAGACTGGATCATCGAAATGCTCTCCCCCCGCCACCGCCGCTAAGGATTAGATCTAGAAATGTGCACTCTACGAGCTCCACGGTATTCGGGAATATTGACTGGCTCACCCCGACTGAGCGGGTCCTGTTCGTGTATCGGCTGGGAACCGACGGAGGGCTCCTACACCCCGCGCCCTGGCGGCGAGCCTGGATCTGGTAATCGACTGGAAAAGTGTCTTTACCTCTACGGAGGAAACCGCGTGAACACGGGAAAATCTCGACCCCCGAGACACTTCACGTTCGGTGCCCTGGTCTTGTCATTCGCGTTGGTGTCGCTATCCTACGCTGCCTTGCCGCTTTCGGTCGACAAGGAACCCCTACCCAGTCTGGCGCCGATGTTGGAGCGGGTAACACCGGCGGTCGTCAATATCTCCACTGTCACCCAGATTGAGGTAGAGACCCATCCCCTGCTACGGGACCCCTTCTTCCGCTATTTCTTCGAGCTGCCCCGCAAGCGCCGGGAGCGTGGAAATCAAAGCCTGGGCTCGGGCGTCATCGTGGACGCTGAACAGGGCACCGTACTCACGAATCATCACGTGGTGGACCAGGCAGATGAGATCGACGTCAGGCTCCAGAACGGGCATGAGTTCAAGGCTGAGCTGGTGGGTTCGGACCCGGAGACCGACATTGCGGTGCTGCGCATCCCAACCCAGGGCCTGACCGCAGTCACTCTGGGGGACTCGGATGATTTGCGGGTGGGGGATTTCGTGGTTGCTATCGGCAGCCCCTTCGGACTTAGCCATACGGTGACCTCTGGTATCGTTAGCGCTCTGGGGCGGAGCAGACTCGGCATCGAAGGCTTTGAAAACTTCATCCAGACGGATGCCTCCATCAATCCGGGCAACTCGGGTGGTCCGTTGGTCGACCTGCATGGCCGTCTGGTGGGCATCAATACTGCCATCCTGGCTCCGAGTGGTGGCAACGTAGGCATTGGCTTCGCCATCCCGGTGGCGATGGTGCGCGTCGTCGCCGATCAGCTACTCGAATATGGGGAAATGCGGCGCGGGCTGCTCGGTGTGGCCGTCCAGGGTCTAACGCCGGAGCTCGCTCAAGCACTGGGGACAGGGAACGCCGACGGTGCCGTGGTATCCCGGGTCGATTCCGGCTCGGCAGCGGCGGCCGCGGGGCTACGCCCCGGTGACCTGATCGTTACTGTGAACGGGCGTCCCGTCACTGATGCGGGGGCCCTGAAAGCACACATCGGCCTGTTGCGGGTTGGTACGCCCTTGGAACTGGAGCTGATCCGCGACGGTGTGCGCATCCGGCTCAAAAGTGTGGTGGCGGATCCCTATGCGGACTATATTAAGGGCCGGCACCTGACCCCTCTGCTGCAAGGTGCCAAACTAGGAGACTGGATCAAGGACAACGGTGGCAACCGCTCGTCCGCAGTAGCCGTGGGCACCGTGGACAAGGATAGCCCCGCCTGGCTCGCCGGGCTGCGGGAGGGAGATCTCTTGCTGGAGGTCAATCAGGAGCGGGTACGCAACCTTGAGACGTTGGGTCGTGCCCTGCGTCGGACGCGAGCACTGGTCAGCCTGAAGATTCGGCGCGGTGGTCGCATCATCCTTCTTAGCCGACGCTGAAGCAAGGCCGCCTGCCATCTGGCTGATCGATACGGTCTTCTCATGTACCTGCGATCTGGGTCTGACAAATGCGCGGATTGGTCTCGTCCAGGGCTTGAGTGCAGATTTCCACGTCCTGGCCAAGGACTTTCCTCTCAGCCGCGTCCCTAACGATACCGTAGACGGCAGCCAAGCTGTTCGACGGCAGAGAAGAGCGCAACCACTGACTCATAGTGGGAGGGCTTAATTAACAGGAACAGGAAATGGAACCGACGCCGCCCGTTCTTCTGAATAGCTAACCGATTTTCATGGATTGTCCACAGCGCCGATTCCTCCTAGCCTTGCCATTGCTCTTCCCGGTTTTGGGTAGCGACCCATTCTCCGCCTTTGGTAATTTTGGTTTACCCAATGGCCGTAATGCCTGAATGTGCGCTCAGATATATTAGGTTGGCACCATTCCGATTCAAACCGTCGTTGAAGTCAAGTTTTGATGCCGACGCCGCGGTGCAGCAGGTGGAGACTGTAGAGGGTTAGCACAGCGGTGAAGCCCAGGATGATAGTGAAGGCCGCGCCTATGGGGATGTCACTCACCCCCAGTAACCCGAACCGGAAAACGTTGACCATGTAGAGTACCGGATTGGCGAGGGATAGGTTTTGCCAGAAGGTCGGCAATAGCTCGATCGAGTAAAAGACCCCCCCCAGATAGGTCAGGGGCGTAAGCACGAAGGTGGGAATGATCGAGATGTCATCGAAGCTGTTGGCATGGATAGCATTGATGAATCCCCCAAGAGCGAACAGCACGGCGGTGAGTATGAATACCAGTATGGTGATGCTGTAGCTGTGGATCTGGATCTGGGTAAAGACCAGAGCCAACAGGGTCACTACAATACCAACCACCAGACCTCTAGCGATGCCGCCGGCGACGAAGCCGGCTAGGATCACCCAATTGGGGACGGGGGCGATCAGCAACTCTTCCACATAGTGGGAGAACTTGCTCGAATAGAAGGAGGAGGCCACGTTGGAGTAGGCGTTGGTGATGACCGCCATTAGTGCTAGGCCGGGGATGATGAAATCCAGATAAGCGAAACCGTCCATGGGCCCGATGCGCTCGCCGATGAGCTGACCGAAGATCACGAAGTAGAGGACTGTGGAAATGGCCGAGGGCAACATCGTCTGCACCCAGATCCGTGAGAAGCGCCGGATCTCCTTGACCAGAATGGTGGAGAAGGCGGTCCAGCAGTATTGCCGGCGCTTCATGCCCACATATCCTCACTACCATTATGATTTTCCACCAGACTCAGGAATAACTGTTCGAGTCGGTTCTGCTTGTTGCGCAGACCCACGACCTCGACGCCGACGTGCGACAGGACCTCGAATAGGCCATTGATGCTGGTACCCTTAGCTACCTCCACCTCTAGGGTATGGTCGTCGCGCTGCTTGAGCACGAATCCCTCAAGCTGTGGCAGCCGCGTCGGCTGCCCCTTGAAATCGAGCACCAAGGTCTGGGTCGTCAATCTGCCGAGCAGGGTCTCCATATCCACGCTTTCCGCAGTTCGGCCTTCGTTGATGATGGCGGTGTTGCGGCACAGGCCCTCCGCCTCCTCCAGATAATGGGTAGTGAGGATGATGGTAGTGCCGTTGGCATTGAGCTTACGCAGGAAGCCCCAAATGGCATGACGAATCTCGATGTCCACCCCGGCGGTGGGCTCGTCCAGAATCAGCAGTCGGGGCCGGTGTACCAAGGCACGGGCGATCATCAGGCGCCGTTTCATGCCGCTGGACAGCATCCGCATCTGCGAGTCCCGCCGGTCCCAGAGGTCGAGCTGACGCAGCACGTATTCCGCTCCCACTTTGGCCTCGCACCGCGGGATGCCATAGTAACCAGCCTGATTGATAACCACCTCGATAACTGGGAGGAACAGGTTGAAGTTGAACTCCTGGGGTACCAGACCCACGCTGGCCTTCACCAGCCCCGGCTCCCGATCCAGGTCGTGGCCGAAGACCCGTACCTCACCCCCGGTCTTGTTGACCAAGGAGGTTACAATGCCAATCAGGGTCGACTTGCCGGCACCGTTGGGTCCGAGCAGGGCGAAGAAGTCACCCTCGTTCACCGTCAGGTCCACGCCTTTCAGAGCCCGATGGCCGTTGCGGTAGACTTTGGTGAGCTTGCTGACGGCGAGTGCGGGCATGAAAACGGCGATTGTAACGGCGGAAGCAAATATTAAAAGTAAGTGCCCCCCGCAGGCTTTTCAACCAGGACCATGATCGTGATCGCACTCGATTTTGCTATTCCTTTCACCACCTTAACCGCCAACAAAGCCCAAGCCATTTTCAGCAGCTTCACCGCTTACGCTACCCGCCGACCGCGATTCTCGGTTGAATCCCGGTGGACTATCGATACAACCCGAGTGGGTCTTGGGAGTCCACGCCGTCCATGAAGGGGATGCGGCGGTCGTTATCAGTGAGTTGGTAGATCTTGCCGATCCAGTTGCTTATCACGCCTTCGGCGGTATCATGCCAGGTGTTGTCGAGGTCGGCGATGATGTGCGCCTCGGGAAACGCCGGTGGTTCACTGCCGCTCTTTCGGGCGGACAGGACCCGCTCCCGATGCTCGTCGAGGATGGCGCAACTTCTGGCCCCGATATAGTGCTCCGGGAAGGGGGGATAATTGTCCCTGTGCGCGGCGGCGAAACGATTGACCTCGCGCTTGTATTCTTTGAGCAAGGAGACGGTATCGTACTCCGGGTGGCCCTGGAAGAAGACGATTCGGAACCCGTCTTCACTCACCGCGAGATGGACGCCAGCCTCGTCGCTCTCCACCAGTACGTGCAGTCCCGCGGCGTCGAACTGGTCGCGATCGATCTCGTTGAAGCGTGATTGGGGGACGTCGAACAGGGTGTTGACGTCATTGACCAATGGATGCCGCCGGTCGACCACTCGGTGCGGATAGACTCCCCAACGCTTATCGGGTAGGGGGTAGCGACGCTGGCCGTAACGAAATTGCAGCACGGCATGGGTGGCGAGGCAGGAGCAGAGGGTCGAGGTGACATGCCCGAAGGCCCAGTCGATGACCTCGATCAAGGGCTTCCAAAAGGGCTCGTCCGCTAGATTGGGGTGGCTCACGTTGGCACCGGTGATGATGAGCGCATCCAGTCCCACCGTCCGGATGTGATCGAAATCCTGGTAATAATGGTCGATGTGCGCTTGGGTTGCGGGGGATCGTTCCAGCTCCCGGAGGGTGAAGGGGTAGACATAGAACTGGGCGATCTGGTTGCTCTCGTTGATGAGACGCAGAAACTGCCGTTCCGTGGCAGCCAGAACCGCATCCGGCATCATGTTCAGGAGCCCGATGTGTAGCTCGCGGATATCCTGCTGCAATGCCCGATTCGGCTCCAGGATGGATTGCCCCTCGCGGCGCAGGCGCTTGAACGTAGGGAGATTGGTATTGGCGACGATCGGCATGTCAGGCCTCCTTGTAGGCGATGGCCTGCTCAAGCAGGCTCAGGAAGTCCCGTTCGTCACGCACCTGCATCGCTTCCGTGGTGCTGGCCGTGTAGCCATGGGGTCCGGCGATGGCTTCGTATCTGGGGACCCGGACATGGAAGAGCCGAGGAAAGACCCAGCGTGTGAAGTCATCCGGATCGATCTGGGCCACGAACTCCAGGCAGTGCAGCGCCAGATAGTCCTCGACCGCGGTCTTGAGGAACTCCGGCCGATAGTAGAGCGGCTTGGGATCGGTCTGGGCGCGCTCAATGAGCATGGTCTTGTCCTGATCCGGGACCCGGATGTAAAGGATCAGGCTGTGGCGGGCAAGCAGATCGATTACCGCTGGCTCGTCGAGCTCGCACAAACTGCCGCCAACGTCGTTGACCAGATGTCGGTAACCGTAAATCTCCTGCGCTTTGTGCACAAACTCGGGCAGATCCTGCATGGCCCGTATCTCCGCGTCCCGATACAGGGCTTGGCGGCGGTTGAACTCGCCGAGTGGGAGTCCACCGTGCTCCGGATTTCCAAGCTTGCCGATGAAGCTCAGCACTGGCCCTAGGTCGTCCACCTTGATGTTGTTACGCACGAAGATCCAATCGCGCCGCAACAGGTCCTTGAGGAAAGGGACCTGCATGGCCTGGCTCTTGATCAGATCAAGGATGGGTTCGTCCAGGTACCGGGTCCCGATCCGGTAGTCGCCTGAGTAGTGAAACCAGTCCTGACGCCGTAGAAGGGTTGAGAGGTAGGTCTTTCCCACGCCGGACATGCCGAGCAGGGTGACGCACTTGTTCTCCCAAGTGCGGAACTCATCGACGGTGAACTTCAAGACAGATCCTCCTTAACCGAACCACGAATGAACCCGAATTAATGGGTTGCCTGAGAAATAACACTTTAATTGATCTATCCGTGTAGTCTGCTCGATGGCGCGGTCCAGCTCTGCCGTGTACTTCTCGACCGCACCGGAGGATGTAGCGAGCGCCGCTTTGGGTTGGTTTGGCTGTAACGTCCGGTCTACAGGGCCCAGCTTCGCCAACACCAGTTCCCAGACAGCGGAGACGAGAAACCCTTCAACCGACGGCATCCTACTCTAGGATCGAACTCGATCTCATTGATACTGTCACCGGAGCCTTGCGGGATGGCATGGACGCATATCTGCTTACCCTATACCGTCTTGACCCCTTGAGCGTTAAAGGCCTCCGTGACCTCATGGATCTAGACCGCCTTCTCCGAGCCATAGGTAAAGCGCATGATAACTTGGCCCGCTGCAGACCGACACAGGTTCTAGTTTGCTGCCGGCCACGGCGGGAGTCGGTGATCGGTGGCCAACCCCCAGAAATAGGAGGCAGGAGGCCAGCCAAGGGTATGACTCAATGAGTCGATAGAGGAAATCTAATGATCGCATGCCGACCAGCCATTTGCCAGAGGTACGTGCATGGTTAAGAACAGGACAGCTGCCACCCCTTGAAACCATGCCGAACCCCGTTGATCCTGGGCAGACACCAGTGTTGGAGCTGGATGGATTATGTGCGTTTGTCTTCAGCACAGTCATCAAAGTTTGGATTTGCGCTGCGTTGAATGGAGGAACCCGATGACGTGCTGAATACTTTGGGATCGTAGACCACCTGCGTATAAGAAGCCAAGGTTTTCAGTGACTATTGGAGAGCGTATTAAGCCGTGATTCCAGCATAAGTAACATCTCCCTGTGGATAAAGAAACGGGAGAAACCGCCCATGTTAAGCGATGGAATAATACCTGATGCCAGCACTTAGCACGCTTCGTATGTAAGACCTTAATCTTTTTCCGAATGTAGTCATATGCATGAGATTTGTTCAAGACTCTTCCTGCACCCCTATAATGCCGAATTGTTACTATCTGTTGGCTAATATCCCATCTTACCTGTATCGACCACTACCGATGAGGTCTCGTTTGTCTATGACTCAGTTGTCAGTTACCAGGATGCAGAGGAAAACGACAAATCGCGCAAATCCGCACGAAATTGTTATCCCAAACCGGGGATAAGGATCTTTTGCGTGCCGATTCGCGCGCTGCGTCGTTCTCTCTTACCAATCGGTTGTCAGGCGAGAGCGCGTTCGGACTCGTTGTGTCTATCTCGACGCCAGGGGATACGTGCCTGACCCGACCGATCACGATAAGTGGCCGACAGCCCACTCAATGTCTCAACGCCATTGAGTGGGCTGTCGGCCATATGGTAGGAAGTACTCTGTGGCCGAACCAATGCTGCCCAGAACGGGAGAACATCATGGCTTACTCGAAAACCGGAATTCAAACTGGATGTAGTGGGTCCAGATTATCCCCAGGAACTTCCTAATCCTGATGGCAGTTTAGGCAATGTCAGACCGATTGGAACCTGAGCGGGCGAATTCTTTCATAGTTTCTACTAGTACAAAGTTTCGACTGGTATCGAAAATTCATAGCCTCTGGTTAGCTCTCACGTAAGCTGATAAGCTACGCGAAATTCAGCTGTTTTAGGGAAGTAGAAATGGTTCGCTTGAAATTGCGTGACAACCAAATGGGAATGGATTCGGTACCTTCACCCATCCCCGAACTGAGATACCGTCCTTCGATTCTTCCGCAAAATCTTCCCGTTGGTCTCGGCGGGGCGGTTCGAGTTGCGGCTGGTGGTGATTGGTGCCGACCCGCCGTTGGAAGCCAGGGGTCTGCAGCGGCGAACGTGCAGATCTTGGGCTATGTGATCGATGTGGTCCCCTTCTTCGATAGTTGTCGCCTGTCCGTGGCCCCATTACGCTATGGGGCCGGGGCTGTGGTTAAGGGCAAGATCAACCAAAGCTTGGCCCGATGAACCGACCGAATTCGCCGCCGCGGTGCTGTGCCTTTACGTTGACCATTCACTGTAGGAAAGGCTTTCACGTAGCGGTCTAGTGGTGCTGGAAGCACGTTTCAGCTTCACTGCGATACTGAGCCTTGATAGACCTTGTTGAGCGTGGAAAAGGCAAGTAAAGTGCCTGGTTGTTCGTTATTAACCGACCCTAGTTCTGGTAGTGCGTCAGTTTGAATTTTCACGCAGCTTTTTTCTTGTATGGCCCTCTTCTCTTCTTCGGCAGCGGCTTCCGTGCGTCCATCAATCCCACGATCCATTCCGCATTTCTAACTGTATCA
>Ga0209787_1000068_pt1 | contig 26199 bp, 26 predicted proteins | sample WorMetLIZISLAND2_2_FD_187414 | JGI IMG/M metagenome (GOLD analysis project Ga0209787, IMG submission 187414) | Marine gutless worms symbiont microbial communities from Max Planck institute for Marine Microbiology, Germany - Olavius loisae LIZARD... ... | reverse complement strand
CGACGCTTGCTCAATGAAGGCTGGAAGGCCAATGGCCGACGGCCCCTGCATCTCCGCAAGGCGGCCCTCCTCGGTAAGCTGCGCAGCACTGGCAAGCTGGACTACAAACGCTACCTCGCCTCTCCATGTAGGTCGGCCGGTGTGTCTAAATCAGTGCACTGGGGCCACCGCATCTCCTAATGGTAATGGCCCAGATACGCTAATTAAGCCGGGTGCGCAAAGCTCATAGGCTACCTTGGTATGGTAACCGCTGATGTTGATGGCGACGGCGCGGGTGGGAATATCTGGTACGGCCTTGACATGCGGACAGGTCACCTGTAAGGCCAAATCGAGATTAGCCCAATCGCCTCAGATCACCCAACATTCCTCACCACGGCCCCAGCCGACCACCTGCAGTTCCAACTGGTCGCCCTAGATGTCCACCACGGCGGCGATTAGGTAACCCGCCGCGCTCATCTGTTGTCGGTAAGCTGCCGCTCCGCCTCCGCTCTGAATTGGTTGGCGAGAAAGTGACCCCTTGGCTGTCGCCAAGGGGTTCGCTTGGTGTCTGTGGAGTTCATCGACAATCGGTTGCAAGCCCAAAATGACGTATCGGCGCGTCGCGGTCGCATTGATCGATAGGTTAAATACTCAGGATCGAATAGGTCGCCCTGCCTTTCCATCGGTCTGCTCGGTCTTATTTCTTGTTGTTCTTCTAAAAAACACAGTACATGAACGGGTTTAAGAGAAAATTAATAACGAAGAATCTTCTGCTCTATTCAGTGCGGCGAAGCGTTCATTGAGTTTACCGAACAATGCTGCTGCGCGGTCTATCACGTCGTTCGGTATATCCTCTGGCTTTGCCTCTAACCACGCCACTACCAAATGCCGAGCAACCTTTGGTTTCCAGCCGTCAGCAAGCTCGATATCGTGGCGCGCCGCTGCGCTCTTGACCTGATCAACCAAGCTCCCTTTATTGCGGTCATCCGCATTGAGTTGCAGCTTGTTGCCTAATACGGACTTCGCCGCTGGCATCAATACGGTTTCCCCAATAATGTCTTCCGTTTCGCATTTTTCTGCCTGCAATACATCGCTCAGCATCAAGACAGCCTTCTCATGTCCGGAATAAAGCTCTTTCATAAGCGCATCGCGGCGAGCGTGGCCAGCGTCATCACCATCTAACAGGACTATGGGATGTACCTCCTGACCGAGAAACAATGAAGCAATATGGCCGACCAGCTTGGTGCCACCGCACGGGGTGATATAGATATCGTCGGGTAGTCCGGTACGGTCTAGCGCGTGACAGTGTATGCTCAGAGCATGAAGATAGAGATAGTCGGACATACCTTCCACGAGCACGGTTTTTCTGTGCTGAAACAAGCCACGCACCATTGCGTAACCTGCCGCTGCTTGCAGTGGGAAGATGGTTTCACGGTCTTGCGGCCATGTATCGACACTAATCCGCGAATGGCCGAACTCGTCTTCGGTGACGGGACGAACGCGGTGAATGCGCTCGCCATCAATCAGAAACGGGAATGGGTCGTATAAACCAGTGGATTATTGGCGGCCAGTTCTTCAAAAAACGTTAAAAGTTCTTGCTGCGCGGTCGGATGCAAATGCAAGCCCGGCTCATCAAGCAATAACATGGCTTCCTTATGCCCCTCGTCCGACTCGACTAAAAACACCAGATAAAAAGAGAAAAACCACTGGAAGCCTTTGCTCCTGCTTTCCAGTTCGATATCCACATCAGGGCGGCGGTCATCGGACACCCAAATACGGAAATAATCGCCATCGGCCCGATACTGAATTTTGTGCCGTCGCTGGCCGAACCACTCGTTAAACTTCTCTGAAATATTCAGACCAGCGGAATTTAGCTTCACGGTCCGAAGCTCTTTACGCTCTTGATCGCGCTGAATGATATCTATCATCATGGATTCACCCGCTGCGGTGGCTTCCTATGCTTCCTCATGCCCAAGACCAGCAATTTCCAGAACCTTCAAGCCCGCATGCTTGAATATCGCGTTAACGGTGCGAGTCCGTGGATCGTTCGGAGTCGCTTTGAGGTCTTCAAGAAAGCGTGGCAGATAAACCGCACTGTTGAGAATCCCATAGTTTTCAAAGTAGATGAATACTGGAAGCGCAGCTTCGACGTCCTCGTCGGTTTGTTGCTTCAGCGGTGCTGTCTGTGCGCGCGCAAGGACAGAATCAACAATCACTAGCAGGGTTTCAACCAAATCAGCAGAAAGCGGCTGCGCGTGTGCGTTGGCTTCCTGCCGTAGCTGCGTTATGAGTTCAACGCCCCTCTCAGTACGCAAGTCTTGCAAGGTGGCGACAACCGTTTTCTTTTCGTCTGCCCAGTTCGCAAGGGTTGTACGTAAGTCTTGTGTGGTATCGTCCTGATCTGGATTAGGAGCGGCAATCCGGCGCGCACCTTTGGCAAACGCATCGAGGGCTGAAACCAACTCTGGTGGATCGACCGGATCATCGGTGATCTCGGTGTCGTACTCGATATCGCAGTGGCCGTCATAGTAGCGCGTGAATGTCGCGGTTTTCGGGGTATGGTTGCCGCCTAGCTTCGTCTTCAACGCTTCTCGAAACGGTTCGGATAGCTCGAACTCCACCAGACAGACAGGCCAGTCCGCCCCGTCGTGGTACTCCGCCGTGAAACGGTCGCGAGAAAACTCACGCTGCGCGTTGTAGGGTTCCTCGATAGCCGGATTAAATTTGTGCAGGGCTTTGAGCAGCGTAGTTTTGCCCGCCTCGTTCCTTCCCACGAAAGCAGTCACCCGCTCAAGCGGTATCCAGCCGCTATCGTCGATATTGCGGTAATTCTTGACCATAAATCGGTTCGCTGTGAGCTTCACGGTCTACTCATTTTCCGTGCGGTCATATGGCCCTAAGAAACACTCTCCATTGAAATGAATCAAATGGCTTGGAGCATCCGCACACCACACTTCTGTTTCCCACGATATTTCGCTGAGATAACGCCCTATAATCCCGCGATCTGGGAAAGCTGTCACATACACCAGTCCTGCCTTCGATCCTGCAAACAACTCCGCAAGTTCGTTGTGCCGTTTCGCATCCACAGGCCCATGACTGGTTACGGATTCAACAAGTAAGAGCCAGTCTTTTTCCCCGAAGTACAAAACTACATCTGGCATTTTGCCGTGTTGATCGACGACCACGCCAAGGTCTGCAAGACGCTGTTCCTCGAAGTATCCAATCTTGGAACCTGTATCGCCGACATAAATCACTTCGGAGTTCGTCGCAAATCGTGGGGCGAACTCCGTAATGATCTGCTTAATTAGCTCGCTATGCGCCCCCGGAGTTAAGGTGATTTCCTGACCTTCGGAAACCTGCACTGGAATCATCTGCATTTCACGATGCTTTGCCCATTTCGCCGCAAGCGTTTCTTGCCCCTCCAAGTATTCAGCTAGCGTCGCCTCCCAAACATCAGTACCGAACGCTTGAATGACTTCAAAGGCCTCTTGGCTAATCTGATAGCAAGCCTTCGGGCTATTCACTGGGCGGGTCGGCTCGTCTGGATTGTAAAGGGCAATACCAGCCTCAACGAACTGGTGCATCGTCTGACGGCGGAATGTTTCGCGGGTGTTCGGTGCATATTCCCGCCCATAATTTTCGCGGCAATAATCCATGATCGGGGTGATGCCCATGAGTGGTTTTTTCAAAGCATCCCAAGTGCCAGACGGTTTCAGATCAAGAATCGCCAATAGAGTCAACGCTGATCGCTCGTTCTGTTGGCTGCGCGGCATACCTAGTGCCCGAACTATTTCCAACGCATCATCAATTTTCTGTTGTGCTAGTAACGGGTTTTCATCGTCTGCCATGTGTGCCATTTCCCCCTCTATCAGATTGTCGGTCTCCTGTTGGGAGAGTATTGCGCCACGGGCTAGTTTTCCTATGCGCTCAAGCGTCATCCTGTCTGGATATTTTAGTGATCGTAAGTCGGTCGCGTTTACCTGAGTGTGCCCATTGAATTGCCTAAAGAACCGATCAACTAGACTGCTGTTCAAATACGCGGTCAAGCCTGCTGCAAGTGGTTCGAAAAACCCTCGTTGATTAACATGGTAGACATTCAAATGATTCTCGAAGCCAACGAGTTCGCCCTGCAGACTGGATGGATAAACGGCTGCGACTACCCGCCGTGCTTCTTCTTTTGACGTGAAGCGTTTTGTCACCACGAAGTGGCCTTTGTTCTCCCATAGCCACTTTCGGGTAGTGGTGTTTACTTCAATCGCGTTGGGCTTCTTCATGATTTTTGGCCATTCGAGCTTGCCGCTCTTAAAGTGCGCTGCATACAGCAACGGGGCAGTACTTTCGTCTGGTTCGGCGCGCAGGTCGTCTTTTAGCCGAAAATCAACCACTGGCCCCGTCGATAGCTCCAAGCCAAGATCAGCGAGCGTCGTTGTAAAGCCCGCCATTCGATCAACAATTCTCTGCTCTAGATCATTAGCCGCGATATGAACGAATAAATCGGGGTCATTTGGATTAACGATGGCAGCGTAATCGACGACTCGTTGCGTCATATCTTCTGCGGTGCATTCCCGCGAACCCTCGTCAAAATAGAAATCCCCTCCCCTGCTCGTGGTAATCCGTACTTTCGACGGCTTTTGGCCTTTAACCGCGTGAATGATGATGTTCTCTTGCAAGACTTCATCGCCCTTAAAGGCGTGGTTCCGCTTTTCAAAAATGTGGATATGCCGAAGACCCATAGTTGAGAAAAAATTTTCTCTAAAGGGCTTGAAATATGGCCCATTGCAGAGTGATCTAGGCACAATAGCCATCATCTCGCCGCCATCGCGCAGACGTTCTGCAGCCAAAAACATGAATCCCGTATAGAGATTCGATGTTTCAATCCCTGCTGCGCGTAAAGCGATACGATGTCCTGAACCCGCGTTAATCTTTTTGTAGGGGGGATTCATAATGACGTGGCTAAAGTTATCTTTCTCCGTCTTATCGCCACGAAAGATGTCAGTCTGATATTCGTTGCAGTGGCTGAGAATAAAATCCTCTGAGCGTATTTCGCTGGTCGCCGTAATCTGCGCACTTCGACACTGCGCCTCAGCCTCCGACAGCGTGCTCGCCAAATATTGGATCAACAGCGGCTCGATTTCGTAGCAGACGAGTGACGCGGATCGGGGTTTCTTTGGTCGCTTGCAGAGCGTTTCGACAAAGGCGGCTGTCAACGATCCAACCCCTGCGCCTGCATCTAGTAGGGAAATGTCACCGCTCACATTGGCAAAAAGACTGGCCATAAAGTGCCCAATAGGCGCAGGCGTCATGTATTGACCGAGAACAGACCTCTTTTTTGGATCGAGTTTGAGCGATGCATCTACTCGGTAAAATTCAGTTGTTGCAGCAACAGCGGTTTGCATCGGCGGTCGGTTTTCCTATCCGTTGGCACTTCTCGGTGTGTCGGTGAATCACAGCGGTAGCTGTGATTCACCCTTCCCGTACCGTTCTAAAAACTCAGTGACGGCTTGTCGGGTAATGCGGGAAATTGAAACGTCATGCTGTTCAGCAAGGCGAACGAGTTCTGCGTGCTTATCTTCGCGTAGATTTACCGTCACCCTTGTAGCTTTCGTCGTTTTCAAAACGCCCAAACACCCCTAACCCATTGAATTGTCTTTATTCATTATATACTATAATGCAAGCAAAATATCTGCTGCGTTATACATCAAACTGCATCATCGATCAACAATTTTTTGATTCATTCCCTCGTCTCACCAAGGGAATCACCATCTTTAGCTCAAAGATAACTATCAGATAACTACTCAGACCGGTCGTGCGGTAACGGAACCCTACGTTAAGTTTTCGAAAGCGATTGTCGAGTTTCTTTATTCTTACGCGATTTGATCGAGTGGGTGTGTTATCTCGATGAACTGAGCGTCGGGCTGCAATGTCTCCATAAAGCCGTCGATACCAGCACACCCACTGGCACGCACACCTTTCACCTGCTCGGTGCGCTTGCCGAATTTGAGCGCAACCTTATCCGAGAGCAAACGGTCTTCGTGGTGGCTGCTGCAAGGCCCAGAACACAGAAAAGCGCGGCCTTGCCGTCGATCTGTACCAGGAGAAAAAGATGCCGGTCGGCAAAATCTGCGAGCTGATGGGAATCTCAAAACCGACGCTTTATAGCTACGCTCGAGAAAGCTAAAAAGCATTGGAATAATTCCAGCAGAATAGGGCCGGTGGTTAGGTAGCCATAGTCTGCCGCACAGAGCTTGTCAGACTGTCCCCCACGGAGTGCTATCGGAGTGCTATCGGAGTGCTATCGGGCGTCAGGTTTTGATAACCTGCGTGCTCAGGTAGACCAGGATCAAACGGGGTTTCGGGCCGAACGGCAATCCGACTGATAGCCATGCGTTCAACTCTGAGTGCCAGATATTCCCTGCGGGAATCAGCAGACAAACCGCGCCTTGCTGGCGTTCCCAAGTACATACTGCGTCGCCAGGGTTCCGGTACAGGAGGGAAGTCCGGCATAAAGACTGTATGCAGGAAAATGAGTTCTTGCTCGGAACGGGCGCCAGGAAGATCGTTGTTCACAATCAACCAGTCGGTTTCAACGGGTTAGTTCCACTTCTGTGATTTTCGTTCAGGAGGGTTCGGATTGCCTGGGATTTCCCGTAGGTTGGAGATTGCCTTTGCTTGGCAGTGCACATTGCTTCGTTTAAGCACGGATGCCTACGCTAATGTACGAAGCGCGGCTAGCATCGCTATTGGTACGATGAACATCCTTGCTCGCGGGCTGGAAAAACTGTGAGCCGGAGGGCAGGATGCGGCGGACGTTTCCGCTGGGTGTGCGAGCACACCCCGGATCGCCTGTGAAGTGAGTGGTGCAGTAAGGCCGCCAACAGCAAGAACCTGCCGAAGCAACTTAATGAAGACACTAGTCCTTCATTAAGTACCGTAGGAATCTTCGTCCTATAGGGCGGAGAGGACGTCAACGCATCAAAGGAGCTTGAAATGGGTACCACGATTGCCTACCAAGACCTGGAAAATCTGCCGGAGCGGTTCATTGGAGAACTTTTCGATGGGCGGCTCCACGCGCAGTCACGTCCCGCCGCACCGCATGTGATGGCTGGCTCCGTGCTCGGAGCTGGTTTGTTGGGTCCTTTTCAGATTGGGAATGGAGGACCCGGCGGCTGGTGGATTATCGACGAACCGGAAATCCACTTCGTGCTGGATATCGACGTTGCCGTACCGGATTTGGCGGGATGGCAGCGGGAGCGGGTGCAGAAGTTCCAAACCAGCCATAAATTCGAGATTGTGCCGGATTGGATTTGCGAGATATTGTCTCCGTCAACTCGAAGCATCGACCTGGAGATCAAGATGCCACTGTACGCGCGGCATGGCGTATCGTTTCTTTGGCTGGTCGATCCGATCAAGCGTGTCCTGAAAGCCTACCGGCTAGCGGATAGCGAATGGCGGAGGATCTGCCGCTACACGGATATGGTTCAGGCCGCTATCCCACCCTTCGACGCGGTGCCGTTCGACCTGGGTAGTTTGTGGATGCCAACCGGCTGAGGATTTGTCTATAAAAGCTGAATTTGTATGTTCATTAGGGGATTACAAGTCCGGGGATGTGTGATTTCTGGCCGCCATACCTAGGGTTCCAGAAAGTAATCAGAGTCGATTTTCTTAACTTCGTAAGAAGCGACCGTCGATACACCGACACTGTGGTTGATCATGTGTTGGACGAGTGTCTGCCCATCGATGAGGACGACCTTGCTATCGATCCGCGAGACGAAATCCAGAGCCTCCTTGGAGAAATCCGACGTGGTGATAAAGATGCCCTTCCTGGCCCGATGTCCTTGCAAGGAACCGGCGAACTTCTGCACCTCCGGCCGTCCGACAGTGTTATTTGTGTCCCAACGCCTGGCCTGGATGCAGATGATATCCAGTCCGAGGCGGTCCTCCTTGATGATGCCGTCAATGCCACCGTCTCCGCTTCTGCCGACCGCCTGACTGGCCTCTTTTCGGGAGCCGCCGTAGCCCATCTTGGTGAGCACGTCGACCACTAGCCGCTCGAAGAACTCTGGGGAACAGCCCTTGATCGTCCGAAGCAGCTCTGTCGCCAAGTCTCTTCGGACTTTCTGATAGGCCGATTCAAGGGATTCTTCCGGGGTCTGCTCGTCAGTTTGCAACTCATCGGTCCCGGAGGGGCTTGGCTTCTTGTCTTGGGACCGAAACTCGATGAACTCAGGGTACTGCTCTAGGAAGGCGATGTTGATCTTGGGCGGGTTCGCCTTGAGCACCTCCAGACCACGGGAGGTGATGCGACAGTGCCCCCGTCTCGGAAGCTCAATGAGCCTGGCCTTGGTCAGGTACGTGCGCGCCCAGCCAACGCGGTTATTGAAGGTGGCCTGGCGGCCACTCGGCAAGAGCTCCTTGCGGTCTGCTTCGGTTAGTTGGAACTTGGTGGCCAGGGCATCAATGGTTTCTCTAAGGAGATGTTCCTGCCCGTCGCTTGCGAGGCGCAGCAACGGCAGCATGATCGACTGAAAATCAGGAACCCCCATCCTTCTCCTTCTCCGCTCTGTCTAACCTGATTAGGTTTGCGAGGTATCACGTAACGGTTAATCGGTAGGTTAATCGGTACTGACCGAATTTGGCTCCGCCATTCGAGGCTATCAGAATGGGCCAATTATCTCCAGGTTTCTTCTTCGGGGTGTATTGTTCGGTCAACAATCGGCTTCTTTTCTCTTATTTGGATTCGATTTTCTCTACCTTCTTGGTCAGCTTCTGGGCTTGGGCGGAACGTGAAGCTATTCGCGGTTCCCTCCACTTAAGCTCTGTAGGGGGCGCTGCTAGAACTGACAGTACACACTTGGAAGGAGGTACTGTCAGTTCTAGCAGTAGGCGATACCCAGTACCCACGGAGGGAAATCCGAATTTCCCACATGATTTCGACAAAGAAGAAGGGGAGTCCGGCATGGGTGGTATCGGTAGCGGACGCCAGTGGTGCTGGTTCACGGGAAACTTGACTACCATATCCTTTACATGTTGGTCGAAGGTTCCTCTATGCAGTTGCAGTACCTCTGAGCCACGGAGAAGCCCTCTAAAGCCGTTCCAAGGCGTAGGACCCCCCTACCTACCATCAGAAACGGCTTTAGAGGGCCATTCAGAGGCTTTCCAGGCGCAAGACCACATTCCCTTGGTGAGACGAGAGTGACATTCCCTCGGAGCCGACATGTTCGGATTGACTGAGCGTGCGAAGCGGAAGTCACCCCGAAGGGGCCGCAAGGAGCGAAGCGACTGGAGGATGGCGAAACCGCATCGAGAGTCAAAAAATTTTTCCATGAATTATAAGAAATTAATAATATTGGTCCTACTGATGATTTCATCCACACCAGTAGACACACCAGTAGAATGTGATGATGATACATCATGTACAAATACAACATATCTGTACAATGATTCTACAAAATATACAACACGTATATTCAATAATTCTACAATGTGGCTAGACATAAAACCTAGTGTAAGTTTATTTATAATTGATAGAGTTAAAGGAGGCTGCTGGACAAATAGCAAAAGTGCCAAGAATGCAGTTACATTAGAATTAAATAGAAGTGACTATGTAATACCTCATGAACCAATTGCTCCTGGTATTATGAGGATAGCCATGCGTGCATCTGGCAACGACGTGGATAATGGTCTTTGCGTTGTTTACCTTGAACTACTAGCTATTAATACTGTTAGTGATAGTATTGTTTCGTATGGTGGTAAGCGTAGAAAGGTTACTTGGATTTTAAAATTTTAAAGAATGTTAGGTCTGCTCCTGTATGGGAAGTCTCAACGATGATTAAGACGAACATGGCGACAGTAAATCAGTTTATAAAAACTAAATTTGTAGAATTTATTCAACAGCTTCTTGTTGATATACTAAAATATAAAATGGAGATATTTAAAGAAATTGCCGACTCTCCTTTTGCCTCCGAAGAACAAAAAACTTATTGGTCAAATTTCAAAACAAAATGAAAGCATGGATCGGTGCTTCGATGAATTGACGCGGCGTATCGACCGTTTCATGGTGTGGTCGTTCGCCACAACCTTGACCGTCGGCGGACTTGTCGTGGCGGCGCTCAAGCTCTGACTCTGTGCGTCTCCGTGCGTCTCCTTGCAATGAAAAACCATCTCTGTTTGCGGGCAAATACTTAACAATAACTCTAACTTCTTGGTCAATTGCGTTTATATAACTACCAGAAGATTCAGAAAATAGATTGGATTCCGCATAATCCCATGTCATTGGGATGGCCTGGCGCCCAAAGGTATTTCTTATGCTGTCCCTTGAAGAATCCCATCCGCAGATAGTTGAACCTCTATCAGCTAGTTTGTTTATAGCAAAAGCCAAATAAACCCCCACGGCCTCGGCATAAGCCCGCGCGCCTCTGCCACCCGCATCGAGCCCCTTCTGGTCATCAGGCAGCCCTGCGGCCCCAGCATCCTGCAAAATCTGCTTTCCCGCCTCGGTCACCAGATCGCTGAATGTCGTCAGCGCCACGAGCTGGCGGGGGGTGAAGTAGTCACCGAATGCCCTAAATCCATAAATCCTACCTTGAGCGTTACTAGCCCAAGTTCCGCGTGAAGGCGTATCTGGCTTGAATGTCGGCTCCGCCGAGCGTGCAGTTGCCTCCATATCCTCCGTTGGAGTGATATAGGCACGACCCCCTTGCCCTTCGAGAACAACAGCCATCAGCCGAGCGCCCATGCGTCCGGCATTAGCTTCGTCATCAATGTAAGCGTATGAGAACGGGGTGTTTGAGAGAACGCATCGAAATGACCCTCGCGACAGCTTCGTTCCTTCCTTCGCATCGGCAGGCGGCTTGCCCGTCCTCACCGTAAATCGGTAGCTGTTGCCTTCAATAACCGGCTCGACATAGGCTTCCTTCCCAACCTTGCTGGAAAGGATGAAGGTCGAGGCAAGCGGCACATCGACATGCCGGAAAGCCGGGTTCGGGCTTCTGACCGTCCGCGCCCAAATCCAGGCAATTACCGTGAGCTTCTGCCCCACATACGGTTTGAGATCGGGTCGCTCGCGGGCCATCTCCGCCGTCACCTCGACCGGCGGATAGAGATGCCCGATGCGCTTCTTAGCCTCGTCCCACATCCACTGACCGTAATAGCGCACGTCCTCGGCGATCCCGCGCGCGCCGCTCCAGTCCTGATCGACCAGCTCATTCCTGCTCCGCACTTCGGGATTTACCGGCGGCCGGCCCGCAAACTTCGGCGGGATTTCGATCATCGCCTTGTTGATGAGAACGGCGACCGGGTTCAGGTCGCTCGCGTAAGCCTCCAGGCCCAGCCGCTGCGCCTCTAAGGGTAGGGCTCCGCCGCCTCCTGCAGATGGTCCTTGTTCAGCTCGCAGGTCTCGCGCCAGGACTTGCGGATTTCGGCTCTGGCCTTGTCCAATACCGCCTCGTTGGTGGTGTTCTCCCACTTCACTAAGTCCTCGATCAGATTGAACAGCCGCTTGCGGCTTGCCGCCCAACTCCCCTTGAGGTTCCCAGGCGGGATTTCGCCTGGATGCTCCAACTCCCACTTCCACGAGGGGTCGTTGACCATCTGCGAGAAGATCACGGCCCGCGCCGTCGCGAGCGGACGCCGCGCCCACCACAGATGCAACGTGCTCGGGTGGCCATGCCGGATGGATTTCTCACGCGCTGACGCTGCGTTGATAGCGTTGAGCGGCAACGCAACTTCGATCAGTTTCTTCGGGGCCCTGACGGGATGGGTCATGGTCAGGTGGCCTGTGCGCGGACGAGCAGGTCGCTCAGGTTGTAATTGATGGATGTGACACCCCAACCGGGCTCGCTCTGGAACGGATTGCGGATGTAGTACGGACCTTCGGCGCTGTTATCTTCGTTCACGAGCACATCTCCTCCTTGACCGCGAAGAGCCGCTCCGGACTCATCGTCTCCTGCACCAGAGCGTTACGGTTCAGCAAAGATTTCAGATGATCGTGATCGAGGGCCTGATCGATCTTCCGGGTGAGACGCGCGCGGATGTCGGGATGGTCCCCGTACCGGATCGCCTCCATCAGTAGGTCCTTGAGGCTCGTCTCCTCGAAGACCTCGCCCAGAATGTCGAAGACGCGCCCCTTGAGCGCGCTGCTCTCGACTTCGAGTTTCATCAGCAGGCGGTGGTAGACATCGCCCTCGCGGGTTTCCTTGGCCACCAGGTTCCACAGATGGCACACCTCGGTTTGCCCGATGCGGTGAATGCGCCCAAAGCGCTGTTCCAAGCGGTTCGGGTTCCAGGGCAGGTCATAGTTGACCATCAGGTTCGCGTTCTGGAGGTTCACGCCCTCCCCTGCGGCATCGGTCGCCACCAGCACGCGTACTTCGGGATCGGAACGGAACAGCGCTTGCAGACGGCGGCGCTCGTCGCGGTGGGTGCCGCCGTGGATGGTGACGATGGCATCCGCGTTGCCGAGCACGCCCGCAATCTTGTCATGCAGGTAGTCGAGCGTGGCCCGGTGCTCGGAAAAGATGATGATCTTGCGCTGCCGACCGGAGACGTCGCGCATCTCTGGGGCGTTCTGGAGGATTTTCGACAGCTCATCCCACTTGCGGTCCTGGCTGGAGGCCACAACCGCCTTGGCCTGCTCCTCCAGCCCTTTAAGGATGACGATCTCGGTCTCCAGCTCGGCAACCGTCTTGGCGGCGGTCGCCTTGTCGATCAGGGTCTCTTCCAGGACCTCCTGCTCTTCGGAGCTAAGATCATCGTCGTCCTCAGGGATATAAGCGAGGATCTCGGAGGGTTCCTGTTTGTCCTTGATCCCGAGCTTTTCATCGCGCAGGCGGCTCTCCAGCCGTTCGCGGCGGCGCTTGAGTGACTGAGAGATCGCCTCCGGGCTGGAGGCTAGGCGGCGTTGCAGGGCGGTCAGTGCAAAACCGACCGAGCCCTTGCGTGGTCCCTTGAGCTGATCGGCCTTGCCCATTTCCTCCTTAACATACGCGGTGACGGCCTTGTAAAGATCGTCCTCGATCTGGGAAAGCGCGTAGTTGACGGTGTAAGCCTTGCGTTCAGGGAAAAGCGGCGTACCGTCGAATTTGACCAGCTCCTCCTTGACCATTCGGCGCATCAAGTCCGAGACATCGACCTCGTGCACGCCGTCGCGGAACTTGCCGTAGAAGCGGTCGGAATCGAGCAGCGAGAGGAACAGCTGGAAGTCCTCTTCCTTACCGTTGTGGGGCGTGGCCGTTAGCAGCAGCAGGTGGCGGACATGCGCGCCGAGCTTCTCGGCAAAACGGAAGCGCCCGGTCTTTTTCAGCGTCGACCCGGAATAATGGGCAGCGAGCTTGTGGGCCTCATCGAATACGGCCAGGTCCCAGCCTGGCGCGCAGAGTTGCTCCTGGAGCTCTTCATTGCGTGAAATCTGGTCGAGGCGCACGATCAGCCGCGGGAAGTCCTCGAAGGGGTTGCCGCTCGGTGAGGTCTGCTCCAGCAGGGCGGAGTAGATGTAAAACTCCAGCCCGAACTTCTCGTACAGCTCATCGCGCCATTGCTCGACCAGGCTGCCGGGGGCAACGATCACGATGCGGTGCACATCGGCGCGCATGATCAGCTCGCGGATGTAGAGCCCCGCCATGATGGTCTTGCCCGCGCCCGGATCGTCTGCCAGGACAAAACGCAGCGGCTGGCGCGGCAATAGGGATTCGTAGACAGCCGTAATCTGATGGGGCAGCGGCTCGACGCTCGAGCTGTGCACCGCCATCATGGGATCGAAGAAAGAGGCAAGGTCGATCCGCTTAGCCTCGCAGACAAGCTGAAACGCCGCGCCGTCTCCGTCGAAGGCGAATGGACGCTCGGCCGTGGCGAGATCGACCGACGCCTCGTCGTCTTGTGAAAGCAGGCGTTCCTTGATCGCGCCCTCTGGGGTCCGGTAGATGAGCTGGAGCGATTCTACGCCGTGGGGCACAGTCGCCACGACCGACACGATCTGGTTGGTTTCGATGCCGAACAAGCTCTGACCTGCGGCAATCTCTTGTATTTTCATTGATGTAGGGCAACCCTATCTGCATTGTAGCGCCGTTGCTCCAGGATGCGTGGCCTCAGAAGACGCGACTGGTATAGGGGTCGTACCACTAACCGGCAATGACGCGGCACTTGCCGGGACCTAGCGTAACGGCCACGCGGATTTCAGCGCTCAGCGCGGTCATAGGCTGTAACCCATGGCCCTGCCGGCTCGCCCGCGAGCGTCCCCCGATGGCAATGATAGCCATCAGCCTTTCTGTCGTTACGTGTTCTCATTGAGGACAGGAAGCCTAAATACCCCTCAAAGGACCCCTACCAAACATCAACCAGCTCCCCTGATCCGACCCGGATGTATCCCCTTCCCGTACACAACGGCAACACGCACGGAAACTGGCGGAGGGCTCCGCTTAAGCATTAACCCACCACGGTCCAACTCGATCCTGGCTTCTTAGTAGTGAGCAAGAACCTGGGATAGCGCAACATGAAACTTTCGCTTAAGATGATTTATCTGTCCATATTCCAATTGAAGACATAGTCCATTGCTTCATCCATCAGCAGCGGACCCGTTTCCCCCTCACTCTTGAGGTGCGCAACGAGAATGTCACATTGTCGTACCCTACCCTCTTTTACTTGAAAGCCTTTAATTGATCCTGTTGACCTTCGGTTTGGGTTCAACTTTCTTTCGAGGTTCAGGTTGAGCTTTAGTTGGTTCACTTGGGGCCACGATGTTGGCAAAACCGTCGAAATGCCTCTCACTGAAGGAAACGAAACAGTCGATACCAGCACACCCACCGGCAAGCTCACCTTTCACCTGTTCGGTACGCTTGCCGACTTCAGGCGCAACCTTATCCAAGAGCGAACACAGGTGGGTTTGGCCGCCGCCAGGGCGAGGGGTCACCGTGGTGGATGCTGCAAGGCCCTGAATACAGAAAAGCGCGGCCTTTCCGTCGATCTACACTAGGAGAAAAAGATGCCAGTCAGAAGAGTTGGGTAATACCCTCGCCGATCCGGGAGAGATCAGATGCAACCTAAGAGAACACGCACGATCCTAATCACCGGTTGCTCCAGCGGCATCGGTTACGCCTGTGCCCACGGCTTGCGGGAAAGAGGCTATCGTGTCTTCGCATCGGCCAGAAAACCGGAGGACGTGAAACGACTGTCCAACGAGGGTCTAGAGGTATTGCACCTGGACCTGGACGATTCAGCTACGATCCGGGATGCGGTCGATCAGGTTTTGTTCCGCACCCAAGGCCAGCTCTACGCCCTGTTCAACAACGGTGCCTACATACAAGTAGGGGCCGTGGAGGACCTATCACGCGCGGTGTTGCGCGCCCAGCTGGAGACCAATCTGCTCGGTTGGCATGAGCTGACCTGCCGCTTCATACCTGTCATGCGTAACCAGGGCTATGGCCGCATCGTCCAGAACAGTTCCGTCCTCGGGTTGGCGGCCCTGGCCTATCGGGGCGCCTACGTGGCTAGTAAATTTGCCCTGGAGGGGTTGACGGACACCCTGCGCCTGGAGCTCACCGGCAGCGGTATCCAGGTCTCCCTAATCGAGCCTGGCCCCATTGAGAGCCGGATCAGAGCCAATAGTTATGAGAAATTCCACACCCACATCGAGCGAGAGTACAGCCCGCACCGAAAGCAATATCGCGCCGTGGAGAAGCGGATGCTCCAGGAAGGACCGGTCCAACCTCCCAGGGCGGTACTTAAGAAGCTGATCCACGCCCTGGAGAGTCCACGGCCCAAGCCCCGCTACTATGTTACCACCACCACCTACCTATTCGGTGGATTGCGTCGCGTGTTGTCCTCCCGGAGGCTCGATCGGGTATTGATGTGGACTTCAGGTTCCGGTTGCAGATGATCCAAATCCCGGTATAGACCAATCCTACTGGTGTTGTCGTATCGCCCCAAGGTATCCAGTAGGCGGGGACCGGAGCATCACCATTTTTCGCGAAACCAGAAATGAGATCCGTCCGAGGAGGAGCACAGGGAAGCGAGGGAGCGTAAGCGACAAGCGGAGTGCGCCCTTTGGCCCTTGCTCAACTAGCGTACGCCTCGGCGATCAATGATTCAACTAAGTAAAGGTGGATGAGTGAAGCTTATAGTTGCATATCAATTTTTATGGCTTTTAGTATTAGGGTTTCTTTGGTCCATCGATCTGCGTGGGTTGATGCCAGAATGGTTCGATTCTTTCAGTCTTCCTTATCACTGCGCATTAATTGGAATGCTGGGAGGTGTTATTTATTGCTTGCGAGCTGTATATATAAACCGAAGCGTAAGGGGAAAATGGAATAATGATTGGATCATTTGGTATTACTTGCGCCCAGTAGTTAGCCTCCTGATAGGAGCCATCTCTTTTATTTTTATAAAAGCTGGATTGTTGTTTTTAGCCTCAGGTTCAAATAATTGTGAAAGTCCATATGGATTTTTAACTCTTTCATTTATTGCTGGTTTAAATGTTGATCGATTCTTGCGAAGATTAGAGGATGTGGCCCAGATTTCATGGGGGGTAGAACCCTCCCGAACATACGAGAATAGTTCCAAAAAGGAGTTGTAAAGTGAGACTTATGATACATAATGTAGGGCATGGTGGTTGCATTACTCTACTACATGCAAATGGTAATTGCATGATGTGGGACTGCGGTCATCAAGGGGATCAGAGACCTTCGTCTTTTTTGTTGAAGGACGGGATACGAAAAGTAGATCTATTCTTCGTCACTAATTACGACGAAGATCATATAAGTGATCTTCCTCTCCTTAGGGAAAGGATATCATTACATATATTATGCAGGAACCTTTCTATTGATGCCAATTCTTTAAGATATTTGAAGATACAAAGTGGGCCAATCAGTGATGCGATGGAAAATATGCTAGATATGATTCAGACTTATACCGAACCTCCACAAAATCTACCAAGCTTTCCAAACGTTTCATTTTCTAATTATTGGAATAGTTTTGATGAGTTTGAAGACACCAACAACTGTAGCCTGGTTACCTTCCTAGATTGTAATGGGACTAAGTTTATAATACCAGGAGATATCGAAAAATCAGGTTGGTTGAAACTTCTTGAGGAGAGGTCATTTCAAGATACGTTAAAAGACGTAAATATTTTTGTTGCTTCCCATCACGGAAGAGAGAGCGGTTACTGTGAAGACGTTTTTGACCTGTGTAAACCTCGGGTTGTAGTGATTTCTGATGATACTATTAAGTACGCAACTCAGGAAATGACAAAAAAATATGCAAAACATTGCTCAGGAATTCAGTTTATGGATAATAAGAGATATGTCTTGTCAACAAGAAAAGATGGTAATATTCGGTTGGACTTATAATTCATCATTCAATCCTTCGAGAGACTTGACGGCTAATTGGCATCTTCACGTTTTTTGGTGTTTTGTTCGTTCCATTGGCAGCGATCACTGCGATAATCGGGACAATCTTCGCTATGAAGAACGCACATTGGGGTGGTATCGGAGCCAATGCATTGGCTTGGGTTTTGATGCTTGTTGACCTGTTTACGTCTCCCTCCTTACTTGCGGTTCTAGGGTTCAGGGTTGGGTCCACAGGTTGACGTTTACTGAGAGGCCCTGAGAGCCTCTCTGATGCGTTTTCTCGCCTGACCCTATCTCCCTGATCCGACAGGGGATGTTGCTCTGTCTCACTAAGAGAATCTCTTGTGGGCCTGACAGCCCTCAAGAGCGACACATGAATATTCTCGGACGGCACGCTTGGTTCCTGCGTACTCCGCCAAATCCTCAGCGAGGCTCCCAGAGCTTCTCAGTGCAGGACGACCGGCATTGTGGTCAAGGATGGGGTTATTGTAAGCGTCGCCCTTGCGGGTTGCAGTATTGGTAGTGTGGGTTGCTCCGCAGCATGAGGTGCCGGGTCGCTAAGGTATTCGGCTTTGAAGCGTGAAAGAAACCGCGCTTCACGTTGGTGCTCTGAACGTTATCCCCCGGCAGGATCGCAAGCACCTTCCCCGCATCCCCATCGGTTTTCCACATCGTTCGGGACCGGCGCGCCTCGAATTTCTGATTCCCCCAAATGGGATCGCCAAGCAGAACCGGCCCATCTGCACTGACGCCCCGCACCATGGAGAAGTTGTCTTGCCCTCGATGACGTAGAGACGCGACGTCGCTGAGCATTCCGAGGCGCGTGAGATCATGGTGCTTATCGACTGAAAGGTTGCGTGATTTTATGAACATGCCCACAATATAACGTGTGCACACGCTCACATGAGAACCTATGAACAAAGGCGACCTATGCAGACCGTTGCGGTTATCAGCCAGAAAGGCGGATCGGGAAAAACGACGCTTGCCCTGCATTTGGCGGTGGCTTCGCAAGCAGCTGGACGTAACACGGCTGTAATTGACCTTGACCCGCAGGCATCCGCTGCCAAATGGTCGGATCGCCGCGAAAATGATGTTCCGGTTGTTCTTTCGGCACACGCCAGCCGTCTTTCGAACGAGATGGAGCGTGCAAGAAAGGCCGAATGCGACATCCTCTTGCTAGATACCGCGCCCCATTCTGATAGCGCGGCTCTTGAAGCTACCAAGCTCGCCGAGCTTGTGTTGATCCCTTGTCGCCCTGCCATTCTCGATATGGAGGCGATTTCCAACACGCTCGATTTGGTACGTACGCAATCGACACCCGTTTGCGTTGTCATGAATGCAGTTGCGCCGCAGGGCAATGAAGCACGTGAGGCCGCAGAAGCGATTGCTGAACTCGATGCGCCCGTTTGCTCTGTTCATCTAGTCAATCGCGTGGCGTTTTCTTGATCGCTCATAACAGGGCAGACCGCACAAGAATTCGAGCCGGATGGAAAAGCCGCGCAGGAAGCATTAAGGCTGCACGAGTTCATGTGTGCACACTTGAATAATTTCACAGATGAACACGGAGGATCCAACACAGGTGTCCAATAAGTTCGTGAACGCGCTTAAGGGTAATGCGAAGGAAAATCCAGAGACGGTAAAAGCCGGTTCCTCAAAGTCGCCCCATGAGAGGCCAGCTCGAAAGGGAGCGAAGCACGTGGGCGGTTATTTCCCGCCGGAGGTATCAAAACAACTACGGCAAATTGCTCTCGATGAGGATACGTCCGTACAGAGTTTGCTTGGCGAAGCACTCGATCTGTTGTTTCAGAGCAAGCGGAAGCCAACCATCGCGCAAAAGAGCGCGAACTAGAGAACACATTAGCGTGTGCGTGTGTGCACATGTTCGAGATGGGTCTACGTAACTGCTATCCATCGGCACAATAAGTGCAATATTATTGGTAAATCCACCTCAGGGCTGATTGCAGACTGTCATGAAGTCCAGGTGGTCTTCTACACGGACGTGGCGCGCTGGCTACCCGCACTACGTACAGCCCATCTGCCGTCATGGGGAACGATGTGTTGATTACGTTTACTCATAAAAACATCCTGATTATAAAAGACTTCGCCTGTGCTGAGCAAAGTTGACGGACTATATGTAGTTTACAAATTAAGTTTAGCTGGAAGAAGCCGAAGGTACCGGGGCAACCGCCGTGGTCGGTATCCGCATCGAAGTTCATGACAGTGGTAACCGGAACGGCCGTCTACCTGGAGTAAGCACAGATGTGGGGCGAGAAGAGAAAAAGGCAGCAATCCAGAAGTCCCATCCGTGTCATTGGGGGTATCACGGTCTGGACAGTCGCCGTCGTGATCACATCCCTGATTATAAAAGTGATCTCTTTTGTGAATGATCTGATCGATAACCCCCCCCTCGACGATGAAACCATAACCCAGATACATGAAAAAGCTTGAGCATTGCAGAATGAATACCCGGATGGGTATGGACTGGCCTACGTTCATATCGAGCCGACAGGGCCGCACATGGACATGTGGAATGGATCTCTGATGCTGGGTCCACGGACCCCCAAGGGGCTCGTGGATAACTCGGATTTCAGTAATTCTATCCCCGTGGATGGGATAACTATTCGACTATGGAGAACCACTCTCCAGGGCGAGTTTCAGATTGAAGAATGCAGCATTCGATTTGGATATCGTCTTCATCAGAGAAAGTATCCACATCGAGGATGTGCCGGGTCGGCATACAGACACATCCAATACAATTACAATTGGAGCGCGGATACCGGTGGTAGAGGTGCTGGGACTGCAAAGCGGACAAGCGGCTGCGCTTGGACTCACGGTCGGCGACTCAGTCACGTGGCAATGGGTGTTACCGGACCTGAAAGATCTAGAACAGCTAAACACGGCGCTGTCCGGTTCCGCCATGTTGAGTAATCTGAATCTGATGTAACGGTGCTCCAGGAGCCGGAGTCCATGATGATGAATAGGACAGAAAGGGATATTCCAGGCCAAGTCAAGAAAGTATTGACATACGCGACAAGACTCTTGCTGTTGATAGTGTCCTGCTACGCGTAGTGCCACCGCCAACCGCAACCGCAAGAGCGCCGCAAGGAAGCGCATCAAGCCCGTAACTACTAGTTAGCACTGTCCTGTGGTCGTCAGATCGCTCAGGCAATAAAACAACAGGTACTTATCCCATGAAGAAAATCAAGAAAGGGTTGGAAGTCCCCGGACAGTCGAGTGAGGTGGAAAATCGCTGTGTTGAAACAGACGTTTCCATCCAGTCGGCATCATTAGACACGATTTACTATCAGCATACTGTGCTATGCCAAACCTGTATGTCATACTGCAATCCCGGCGACGCTGTGAGGGAGTGGAAAAAGAAGCAAGGCGAGGTTTCTTTAAGCATCGAAGCCGGAGAAGCTATGGATTTGAAAACTGGTCAGTGGAAAAAAGTTGGTCTGCCATATGGGCCTAAAGCGCGTCTGATCATTTCACATCTGAATAGCGAGGCGATCAGGACCGGAATGCCTGAAATCGATGTCGAACGCAGCCTGACAGCGTTCATCCGTCGCATTCAGGATCCCACCAAACGCGGAAAGTTGGGACCAAGTGGTCAGCAGATAAACATGTTCAAGGAACAGTTGATGCGCCTCTCTGTCGCCACGATCCGTCTAGTCATGGCGAATTCCGGGCATGCGGTGCAGGTCAACAGTCAGTTCGTGGAGACACTTGATTTCTGGCTAACGAAGTCGGAAAACAGCAAGCCCACCTGGACACAAACTCTCTGCTTGAGTCAGCGCTACTTCAAAAGCCTGCAAAAACACGCCGTGCCACTTAGTGAGCGTGCGCTGGCAGCGCTCTCGCACTCGGCGATGGCTTTAGATATTTATGCCTGGCTCGCGCAACGGTTACATCGCATTCCATCTGGAAAGCCACAGTTCATCGCGTGGGCGGCAGTCAAAGAGCAGTTCGGCTCGGAGTATGGACGGATGAGTCATTTCAGGCAGAAATTCCATGTCGCACTCTCCCAAGTCCTGGTTTGCTACCCGGAAGCCAAAATCGAGTCGAACCGCAATGGATTGACACTGAGGCAAAGTGCTGCGCCTATATCTACGCGTATTGCTGCCGTGTGAAAACGGTGCCCGTGAGTACCCCCAGGAGCCCCGGAGCGGCCTTCTGTGGCCGTTCTGAGGGCTACCCTATATCCAACCTCCAACCTCAACTACCTTCAGTCTTGAAAGCTCCTAGAGGGGCTTTTAGGAGTTCCTAGCGATACCTCTGAACTCCGACATTCGAGACAGGTCAGAAATTGCGAATCACTTGGGCTAGGTAACGTCTTCTGACGTTATGAAGACGGCCCCGTCTCGTTTCCGTTTCCGCGCCAGATAGTTACGCAAAGCGATGTCTTCGATCTCGGGCCTATGGGCGCGAAAGGCCGCCAGCCGCGCCCGCTGCCCTTGGCCTGTCGCGCCAAAATGGTCTTCAAGAGCCTCGCCGCTGACCGCAAGCGGCACGTCTCCCTCGGTTGTCTGACCGGAGAACAGCACCGCGTCGCGGTCGAAGTCGTACCGTTCGGCTTTGTCGCGGAACTCCATCGTGGGCCGTTCGACCATGCCGAGAGTGTCAAGAATCGCGAGCGCCGAAGCGAGCTGAATGTTCTTTTCACCGCTCTCGAAGCGCGAGACGGTCGGCGCGCTGACCTCAGCAATAGCGGCTAGCCGTTGCTGAGTAAGCCGCTGCTCTTTCCGCCGCCGCCGCGCTTCTTTGACAAGAACTGGCCAATCGAGGCGAATGTTCCGTTCCATCGCTTTTCCATGATGTCGATGATGCCGTCGCGCAAACCGGGATGCCCTGCACCGGATTCGGCAACGGTGGTCTTGGCAGCGTCAAGGCGCTTTGCCAGATCGGCGACGGCCAGACGAATAACTGCTGGCGAAAGGCCGTATCCCTCGCCGAAGGCAACGATGTGTTTCGGTCGCAAGGTGCCGATCCGCAAGTCGGCGGCACCAGCGACGGCAAGGGCTATCGTGTCGAACTGCCGGTAGAAGGAGCACGCTACGAGGTCATAGCTCGGTGCCAGCCGCAGCCCCTGCGAGGTGTGCAGCATGGCGAAGTTCTTGAGGTGAGCGTCGGTGTCGCCCGTCAGGAAGCGGGCAAGGACGCGCCGGAACAGGCGCTCGGCCTCTGCCGGTATGCAGGCCGGCGTCTCCCGGATGAACCGCGCCATATCCTCATAGCTGCCATCGTACTTGGCAAAGGAGGACTTGCCTAAGAGTTGGTTGAACTCCTCAAAATGGACTTTCCCGCCTTCTGGCGTCCGGTCAAAGCGGCGAACAAACAGCGCTTCGCCGGCGATGTTGCCCAGAGCCGCAACCTCCATCTCGGCAACTTGCTCTTCGGGCAGGAGCTTTCGCGTGGCTTGGGCCGTCAACCATTCCAGCTCGATGATGTCGGGCAGTTCGCCGGATGGCAGCTTCGCAATATGGCTGCCGAACTCGGTCGCGCGGGCAGGGCGGAACCCTTGGGCGGTCCTGACTACGGTCAATTTCGGCTGAATGCCAGACAGAGAGGCGCGCGCCGTGAGGGCCGCAATGCCCTCTTGGTCGGCCGCGTCTAGTTCCAGCTCGCCCTTGGGTTCAGGGTCGATGACCGACACGGCGCCGGCGCAGTCGCGCCCAAAGGCTAGCAAGAGAGCGAAACGGTCATCCGGGTTCACACCGAGCGCCCGCGCCTGTGCGTTGCGTAGCCATCCTTCAGCAACGAGATTGTCGAAGAAGGGGGGAAGCCGATACTCGGTGGTGTGCGGGGCCTCTTGAAGGGGCAGCGTGTGCGCTATAGCGGGGCCGCCGGCGTCGATATAGTCGCCGTTATAGGTAAACGCGCACCATCCGCCGGGCTCTTGCCGAAGGATGCCGACGAAGTGGTCTTGATAGTACACCTTGCCCCAAAGCGCGATAGCCACATCAACCTCGTTTTATAGAGCTGTCACCAGGTGACCTGTTTATAAAACATATTTGATTTTACGACGTTGGTCCAGCCGATTCTATAAAATATGTTTTATGGTGTGCTCTGGTCTCCCCGCCGGCGGTGAGATCAAGACCACATCCGTTCGGCGATTGCCTATTCCTCGGCACCTGTGGCGTCCGTGTAGATGGCCGTCGTGCTGAGTTGGGCGTGACCCAACCATTTTTTGACCATGTTGAGAGGGATTCCAGCCTGGACGGAGGGGACGGAGGCAACCCCGAGGCCGTGGCGCAAGCCCTTGGGACTCGCCTGCGGCCCGTTGATCATAGTCATAGCCATAACCTCGGACACCCGCCGCCAGGCCGTCGCACGGCTCCACGGTCATATCTGGCTGTTCCTGCCACCGTCGTGGGCACGTTGCGCTTCCCTGAGGCCATGCACCAGGTCGATGGAGAACCTCCCACTCCACAGGCACCGGGACGGCTCTATACGAGCCCCTGCGGTGCTTCTTAGGGGTTCTCGAACACAATGCAGCAGATCGCCAGTGCCGAGAACCAGAAAGTCATCATGCTGCCACTAGAGGCATCCAACCTGATCGGATCGTTGGCCGGTATCGGGGAAATCGCACGCGAGACCTTTCAGCGCCCGGATAGAAGGCCGCCGTCCGTAACCAAGCCACCAGCTACAACTAAGCCCCCGGCCACGACCAGAAAGCCAGCATGAATATGGACTGGATTACCGCAATCGCAGCGCTCGGACCCCTGCACTGGGGACACTGGGCATTAATTGCCATCGGATTCTTTCTCCTAGAAATCCTCTCCCCCATAGCCTTCTTCCTCTGGATAGCAATCGCTGCCGGGATAATGGCAATCGTGTTGCCAATCTTCCCGGAGATGAGCTGGCAGACCCAACTGATCCTGTTCGGTGGCCTCAGCCTGCTGAGCCTGATCCTCGGTCGGCTCTACCTCCGCCTCCGCCCGACCCCGACCGACACGCCGAACCTCAACAAGCGCGGCCAACAATACGTCGGGCGGACCTTCCGGTTGGAACAACCTATCGTGAACAATGCCGCAAGGCTGCGCATCGATGACACGAGCTGGAAAATTATAGGACCGGACTGTCGTGAAGGAACCACTATCCGTGTAATAGCTTCCGATGGCATCCTGCTACACGTAGCGCCATTACTGACCCCCTCATCCCACTAAGTGAGTTACAGCACAACAGGTATTTATCCCATGAAGAAAACCAAGCAAGACTCGGAAGGTATCGAACAATCAAGTGAGGCAGACTATAGCTGCGTCGAAACAGACGCTTCCATCCAGTCGGCATCACTGGATACGATTTACTACCAACATACCGTGCTCTGCCAAACCTGCATGCCATACCGCAATCCCGGCGACGATGTGAGGGAGTGGAAACGAAAACAAGGCGATGTTTCCCTAAGCATCGAAGCCGGAGAGGCTATGGATTGGGAAACTAATCAGTGGGAGAAGGTAGGTCTGCCATACGGACCCAAAGCGCGACTGATCATTTCACATCTGAATAGTGAGGCGATCAGGACCGGAACTCCGAAAATCGATGTTGAACGTAGCCTGACAGCGTTCATCCGTCGCATTCAGGATCCCACCAAACGCGGAAAGTTGGGGCCGAATGGACGCGAGATAAGCATGTTCAAGGAACAGCTGATGCGCCTCTCTGTCGCCACGATCCGTCTGGGCATGGCGAATTCCGGGCATGCAGTGCAGGTCAACAGTCAGTTCGTGGAGACACTTGATTTCTGGCTAACGCAGTCGGAAAACAACAAGCCCACCTGGACACAAACTCTCTGCTTGAGTCAGCGCTACTTCAAAAGCCTGCAAAAACACGCCGTGCCACTTAGCGAGCGTGCGCTGGCCGCACTATCACACTCGGCAATGGCTTTGGATATTTATGCCGGGCTCGCGCAACGGTTACATCGTGTTCCGCCTGAAAAGCCGCAGTTCATCGCATGGGTGGCAGTCAAAGAGCAGTTCGGGTCAGAGTATGGACGGATGAATAATTTCAGGCAGAAATTCCATGTCGCACTATCCCAGGTCCTCGCTTGCTACCCGGAAGCCAGAATCGAGTCGAACCGCAGTGGGTTGACACTGAAGCACAGCTATCCACCCATATCCGCACGTATTGCTGCCGTGTAAAGGTACCCCCAGGAGCCCCGGAGCGGCCTTCTGTGGCCGTTCTGAGGGCTACCCAACTTTTTTTCCAATACCTTCAGTCTTGAAAGCTCCTAGAGGGGCTTTTAGGAGCTCTTAGCGATACCTCTGAACTCCGACATTAATCAACCCACCCCAACACGGCTGACCGATACCACCCACGGCGGCTCTTCGACGCCCGGCGCCAAGCCGCGATCGAGGTTAGAGGGACCTGGTCCTGGAGGGCCGGTGTATTTCCGGTGTCGAATTGGTCTTTCCGACGTGTCGAAGAGCGGTGCTGGCCGGGTGGTGCATATCCGATATGGATTGCGTTTTGCGTGTGGGACCCGGCTGGATCCCGGGTTGACGGGTAATCCGGCTAAGTTCCCGGTAGCTATCAAGCATTTAGGTTATTTCAACCTGTCGCGTTAAAGCGTGCCGTTACCGACTTGTGTAGTCCTCCCGTAAGGTTGAATTCCTCCCTCTAACCTCGATCACGGCCCGGCGCTGGTCAGCCGTGGGTGGTATCGGTCGGCCGTGTTGGAGCGGATGGTCAATGTCGGTATTGCGCAATGGGGTTGCTGAGAGCTCCTAAAAGCCCCTCTAGGAGCTTTCCAGGCTAGGGATAGGGAGCATGTCATGGTGGGTAGGTAAAGGAGCTTTTGTGCATATACAGAACCTGAAGATAAAATGTACAAATTAATTCCGGATGCACGCCAATCCTTGAGTTTCTTATAAGTATCAGCGTACACATG
>Ga0209787_1000062_pt1 | contig 29208 bp, 17 predicted proteins | sample WorMetLIZISLAND2_2_FD_187414 | JGI IMG/M metagenome (GOLD analysis project Ga0209787, IMG submission 187414) | Marine gutless worms symbiont microbial communities from Max Planck institute for Marine Microbiology, Germany - Olavius loisae LIZARD... ... | reverse complement strand
GCTGCTGAATGCCATCCACGCCATGCTCGAGAACCGAACACCCTGTGACAGTTGCCGCTTCTACACACCAACCGAGACGGCTGACAACACCACCTAAAATTGGATTTGCTCGGGGATAGAGTATCTATGCGCTTAAAAATTAACTACTACCAAAAATGGGGAAATAAAATTAGATGTCCTTTATTTTTTGGCTTCTACGTCCCTGCCTATCTCAGTTTGGCACCCCGGCACCCCTCCCCCTCAGGGGATATATCAACCGCCCGTTTCTGGCAATATAACATTTCCTCATACACCAGACTATTATCAAATGCTTCTTCGTCAGCATGGTCAGTTATTATCACTCGACTATTCCGAATAGCATTAATTATATTTTCTCATTTCCACACTTATATTTCTTCTGGCCTAACGCCCAAGCCCAGCCAAGGGAGACCATTTAGCGGCCTGACATCGGCTATAGCGCAGCAACAAAATAGGTGTCCTTTTCTTGTTTCTTTCACCCATATTACCCCCGACGCAGCTAGTCTGCGAGGACCTCGCGCTAAGCATAGGTTGGATTAGGCGCGCTACCAGATTCCGAAGAACACAAACTCCGTCGAACGGCGTAACCCAACACGTCAGACTTGTCCTGCGCGGGGGAGATGCTTTTCCAACAACCAACACCAAATAACCCAGGACTGTGCGTATCCGGATGCACGACGTCTAGGATTAACTTCATAATAAGATGAGAAGAGGAGCCTTTGTGTCTCCTACGGCATACTTCAACAATCAATGGCTTAGAATCGATTTTCTGGTAAAAATACCTATTCAAGATCAAGACCCTCATCTTATCGTAGCGTGTGGCGACACGCCGGAAGTGTTTGATGCGGTTGAAAAAGCGTTCAACGGGATTACGAGCTTTGTGAGGAATTACCGCCTGCACTCCGTGGTCGTGGAAGGTCGCTTCCACGAACGATTGGTTGTCGTGGCCGCTCTCCGATTAGCTAGACCGGCTGCTCATCCAGACACATCACTAGACGCTTCTTTGCAGGCGCGGGGAACAGGAACCACGGAAGATACGAAAACCACGAATGGACACGAATTCTCATGCGCGTGAATTCGTGTCCATTCGTGGTTTCTTAGGTCTGAATTCGACGCGGCGTACGCGCACTGTCTACAAAAAACTCATGCCTCGTCGGTTGTTTGAGGCAAAGCCTCGCTAGAAGCTATTGCAACCTGATGAATCGGCGCTTGATTGCCTAACCCTGTGGCCCCGACACCCAGGCATCCCCTGAGGTACAGGAGCGGTCACCTGCTCATAACCGACGGGAATCTTAAACAAGTCGTCGGACTGTTTGCCGACGCGGATGTTCTTCAGCTCGCTGACCATACCTCCGGGAAACTCCTGGCGCACAGCAAACTTGAACTCAGGATCGAACCACTGGAAGATCCGCGTCTCCGGTCGACCAGGCATGGTCGCGACCAGCTCCCATTTCTCGCCCCGACGCCCATTCAGCTCTTCCGTGGCAACGAACTTGATCTCCCGAGTCTGCCCGTCGGGCATCTCTTGACGCAGAGGAATGTGCCGTTCCTTATCGATCCACTGGGTGCTCTTCATAGTCTGTTTCTGGTGGGAAGCGACTATCTCCCATTTGATAGCCATGCGCCCGTTGATCTCCTCTTCCCCAAGCTGCCGACAAGTCAGTCTCGGCATACCGGTACAGGGATCCTTAGCCTGGATAGGCTGCGCACCTGGCATCGCACCGACTGCACTGTTCAGTTTGCCCAGCAGTCGCTCCATGTATTTCTTCTGGTCCGGGAACAGCATCCACTCGATACCGCGATCCTCATCGATTATCCGGATGATCTGTCGTCCCTGGTGGGATAGCTCGGTGCGTACTCGCTTGTCGCCCACAAACAGCTTGCCGGCGGATGTCTCTCCCCATGGTCCGTGCTGGAACATCTCGGCAGAGAATTCGGTGCCGGCGAGCACTGCACCGGAAGTCGCTGCCAACAGCCCAATGGCCAGCGAGCGCCAAATCGTCGATATCGCAGTCTTCATCTTGGTTTCACCCCCGTTCATCGGTTTGGAAGGCGTTTAGGTCCGGGACATCAATCAAAGCTCATCATCCGCTTTGAGGCGTATGCCGCGCCGCCTGGGTTTTTTCTGGACCGACGCCGTCATTGTCGTTTTCAGCTCGTCCGTAGCCTTCTTTTCCACTGGTTTCTTCACGGCAGTACGCTCTTTGCCGGTAGCGTCGGCGGTCGCTTCGCCGGTTGCCTCTTTCTGCATTGTCTCCGCAGGCTTGCTCGCTGCTGCAGCATTATCCGCCAGCGTCAAGACCGACGCACCAGCGGTCGGGGGGGCGGCGGCTGAATCGCCTGATCGATCCCCCTCACCCGTGTCCGGCACCGTCGGCAGCTTAGGCGTGGGCTGCTTTTTTTTCACCAGGTCCTTCAGGAAATCGTACAACAGCAGAAAGAGCCCACGGATCAGATAGAAGCCGAGGATGATCCCTTCCTTCAGGTATCCCCAGGCCTTGGTTAAGATGCCGGCCCACGGCTCTTCCTTCTTAGGCTCCTGCTCGACCTTTTGCTCCTCCTTGGCCGCTGCCGTTGCGTAGGGCACGCTGGCGCTGGATGGTGGGATCACCGCTGCTACTTCGTACAGATCTTTGCTAGCGGCGACGCAACCCAAGGGGATCACAATGAGTGTGAGCACGGTCGAGACTAACACCCCAGAGGCCAGTGAAATCGCCATGCCCTGGAAGATCGGATCGGTAAAGATAACGCTGGAACCCGCCACTAGCGCCAGGGCGGTAATCACGATGGGGCGGGTCCGGGTCTTACAGGCCCGGATAACGGCCTCGGCTACGGGTACCCCCTTTTGCACCTCGTGGGTCGAGAAGTCTACGAGCAGGATCGAGTTACGCACAATGATGCCGGCTAGGGCGATCCAGCCGATCATCGAGGTTGCAGTGAACTCACCCCCAAGTCCGAGTTTAAACATAATCAGGTGGGCCGGGATGATTCCTAACAGGGTTAGGGGAATGGGTGCCATAATCACCAAGGGGATGCGGAAGTTTCCGAACTCCCAGACCACCAGGATATAGATGAGCACCAGGGCGACCATGAAGGCAGCCCCCATGTCGCGGAAGGTCTCATAGGTAACCGTCCACTCGCCGCTCCACTCCCAGGCCGAATAGCGGTCATTGGGGGGGGGGGCGATCCAGTAGACTTGCGGAACCGAACCATCCGGTGCTTTATAGTCGGCGGCGTCCATCGCATCCTGGATCTGGAACATGGCATAGACGGGTGCGGCCAGGGTACCGCCTACGTCGGCTACTACGAACTCGACCGCACGCAGGTCCTTGCGGTAGATGATGGCCTCCTCGGGTACACGCTGGAAGGCCCCGAGCTCCCGCAATGGGATAGTGAAGCCGCTGTTGGATTGGATCGGCAGATCACCCAGACGTTCGATCTGAGACCGCTCCGCCAGAGGGACCTGCACGACGATCTTGATGGGCTCGTGGCCCGCTTTCTGCTTGACGTCCCCGATCGGGGCTGCGCCCAAGGCCATAGCCAGGTTGCGATTGATGGTGTCGACAGAGATACCGCGGCGCACTGCCTTTTCGGTATCCACGTCGAAGCGCCAATAATCGTAGGTGCCGCGCAGGTAGTTGTCTACGTCGCGGGCACTCTCGGCCTGGGTGAAGAACTCAGTCATGTCACGCGCGAACTGGCGGCGGATCTCCGGTGTCGGGCCGTGGATCTCCGCTACTACCGACTGCAGTACCGGAGGTCCCGGCGGCATCTCGACGACGGCGATATTGGCACTGGCTTCCTTGGCCAGGTCTGTCAGCATTTCCCGCGCTCTAACCGCCAGCTCGTGACTGCTCCGCTCGCGGTCGTTTTTGTGCAGGAGCTGTACCTGGAGCTCACCCTGCCAGGGGTTAGACCGCATGTAATAGTGTCGCACCATGCCGTTGAAATCGAAGGGCCGTGCCGTGCCCGCGTAGAGCTGGATGGCCGTCACCTCCGGCAGGGTACGCAGCGCCTCCGCCATACGTTGCGCGAGGTTGGCGGTAACCGGCAGGGCCGTGCCCTCTGGCATGTCGATCACGACCGAAAACTCCGGCTTGTTGTCCAGAGGCAGCATCTTCACCGGTACCCACTTGAAGTAGAAGAAAGCGCAGGTGAAGAGGAAGATACACCAGAGGACAAGGCGAAAGAGGATCCGTTTGCCCTTGCCTTCCATGAGGGGGATCAGGACCTTACGAAAGCCCTTCTCGAGTCTCTCCGCTCCCTTATGCTCGCGTTTTTCCGCCGTCTCCAGGTAGCGCATGGAAGGCCGTAACCACTTGGACAAGGCAAAATAGGGGGTGAATACGAAGGCGGCGAATAGGGAAATGAACATGGCCACCGAACCCAGGGCTGGGATCGGCTCCATGTAGGGCCCCATCATGCCGCTCACGAAGCCCATGGGCAGCAGCGCGGCGATGACGGTAAAGGTGGCGAGAATGGTCGGGTTACCCACCTCGCGCACCGCGTCCACCGCGGTCTCGTCATCGGTGCGCCCCTCCTCCAACCAGCGCCGGTAGATGTTCTCAATCACCACGATAGCATCATCCACCAGAATGCCGATGGAGAAGATGAGGGCGAACAGGCTCACCCGGTCGATGGTGTACTCCCAGACCCAGGCAGTAAAGATGGTCATGAGCAGGACCACCGGGATGACCAGCAGCACCACGATGGCTGGCCGTAGGGCCCGGAATGCCCCCCACACCAGCAGGAAAACGAAGAAGGTGGCGATGAACAACTTCTTGATCAGGTCCGAGACTTTGTCATCCGCGGTTTCTCCATAGTTGCGGGTAATGCTGACCTCCACATTGTTTGGGATACGCTCGCCCCTGATCTGTTCCACGCGTTCGATAATGGCGTTGGCGACGGTGACCCCGTTGGTCAACTCCTTCTTGGCGATGGCGATGGTGACCGCAGGTACCCCATCGGCTTTCAGACCTTCCGGTGCGGCCGGTCCGGTGTAGTAGGCCACCAGCTGCTTGGCGTCTTCCGGACCCTGGACGACCCGCGCCACATCGCGCACATAGATGGGAACATTCTGGTGGGTTCCTACCACCAGCCGATTGATCTCGTCGGCGCTCTTGAGAAAGGAGCCGGTGGTCACCGAGAAATAGGCGCCGCTTGACTCCACCCCGCCGGCCGTAGTCTTGGCGTTGGCGGTTTTGAGGGTCTGGGCGACCTGATCCAGGCTGATGCCGTAGCCGGACAGGCGTTCAGGATAGACGTCCACCGTCACCTGCTCACGGCGCCCACCCACGATAAAGGCGTTGCCCGTGTCCTTGACCTCCTTGGCTGCCTGGAGCACATCCTGGGCGAGGAGGCGCAGCTGACCGTCGTCCACGTCCGGTTGGCCGTCCTGGTCCATATCTTTCGACCACAAGGTGAGGGTGACGATGGGCACGTCGTCGACGCCCTTGCTCTTGACCAAGGGCGGCATAACCCCCGGTGGGATCTTATCCATGTTGGAGGCGAGCTTGTCGTTCACCTTCACCAACGACGGACCCATCCGCTCCCCCACGTCGAACTCGACGGTGACCAATCCCGTGTTGCGTTGGGATACCGAGTAGACGTGCTTGACCCCCGGAATCTCGCTCATGATGCGCTCAAGCGGCTGCATCGCTAGGTTCGATACCTGCTGGGCAGAGGCCCCCGGATACTGCACCATGATGTCGATCATGGGTACCGAGATCTGGGGATCCTCCTGGCGGGGTGTCATCACCAGACCGAGTAGGCCCATCAGGAGCATCGAGATATAGAACAGGGGCGAGAGGGGAGAGCGGATAAAAAACCGTGCCGTACGCCCGGCGATTCCGAGGCTTTCCTCCGTGTACTTAGGTTTCCGACCCTCGGGACTCGTCAGGGTCTGGTCTTCATTCATCGTTCACTATGCCCATGTTATATGTGGGTTTTCGGAAGCCTAGGAACTCTCATCGCACCCGACCTCACGCCGTGGCGGCGAGAGCTCACGAGTATGCATGGAACATTCCGGGCGGAAACGCGGGGTCAGGAGAGAAACGATGCAGCCTGGCAACACAACGCCGTCGACACAGGTACGAGGCGTGCCCGCGATCTGAGAATCCCGGCGTGAACAGATAACCTCCAACGGACCGGCTCCAGAGCGTGGGGGACTGCACCGATTGAGAGTCGATGGGTGCCCGACCCGCATCAACGCTCTGCGTTAGGCTGGCGTTGTTGCTGGGTGGACCAACCGGCGGCGACCCCCGGTGGCGGATCTGCCAGGATCCGTTCGTCCGGACGCAGGCCGCTGAGCACGGCAATCAAGCCATCCGGAAGCGGCTCCCCGACCCGGATGAGGCGCAGTTCGGCATTGCCCTGTCCGTCGAGCACATAGACTCCCGGTAGGCTGCCGTTGTAGCGAATCGCCGACTCGGGGATGACCGGGTTAGTGCGCATGGGGGCCTGGAAATTCGGTACCAGAACCTTGGCGTACATCCCCGGCTCGGACACGCCCTGGGGTAGGTCGAGCTTGATCTTGACCGTATGCCGCTGGGGATCGGCCATGGGGAAGATCTGCGCCACTCGGGCTGGCACTCGCCGGTGGTTCACGTCGAGCTCGACGTGGAGCATAACGCCCTCGCGCAAACCCGGCCGCAATCGCGCCGGAACGTCCACCTCCACCTGGAGGTACTGGACGTCGGCATAATTGAGCAGGGGTTGACCGGGCTGAACCGTATCGCCGACCTCGATGAATTTCTTGACGATGACACCGTCGAAGGGCGCGATGCTGCGGGCGTCACGCAGCTTAGAATCCAGCGCTTGCAGTTCCGCCTGCAGCCGCATGAGGGCGCTGCGCGCCTGCTCGATCTGGGTGCCGGAGGAATAGAGGTCTGCAGACAATTCCGCGCCCCAGGCGCGTTCCCCCATGAAATCCTCCATGGGGCGGGTGAACATCTGATCGAACAAATGCGGAACGCCCATGCCGCCTGGAGGGATGCGGGAGCGTGGCGCGAAGATCTCGCGGTTGTACTGCATGCCGGCATTGCGCAGTGCGGCATCGGCGCTTTGCATCTGGGCCAGCAGGGCTTGGCGGTTGGCAAGCAGCTCACGGTCGTCGAGGGAGGCGAGCAAGTCGCTCTCCTCGAAGGCATCACCCTCAATGCCGGCAAGGTATTTGACCCTGCCCGGCAGCTGGGCGGCGAAGGTTACCTCTTTGTAAGGGATAACGGTCCCACCCACCGAGACGGTGGGGGTTCCCTCGGCCTGCTTCACCACGAATTCACCGCCCGGAGGAACCGCCGCAACGGCCTGCGCCGCTACCAGCAAACCCGCTACCAGCAATCCGCGAACCATCGATAATCCCATATGCCTTGCTACCCGAGGTGATCTGCTGATGCAACGAAATGAGAATTATCACCAAATCAATCGACGCCCGCAAGCGCGGGCATCGATTTAGTGCATAAAAATCAGGTGCCTGATGCAATTTCGCCGTCTCACTCGCCTACGGCGGGTCGGCAGGAAATTACCGGACACTTTAATCGATGGGGAAACAGTAGCCATTCAGGAAATGACCCGGAGGTCATGCCTGATTCCGACAGCGGTTCTTCACAATTAATTCCGGACTCAGCTCCACTTCTTCCTCGTAGAATCGACTCATTGATGATCGGATTATCGGATATGCCATTCTTCTAGTCCGCCGATACCCATTTTCACTGTTGCCCGATCAGAAATAATTTGGCGTAATTCAGTAGTTATGGGCGTAATCGCCGAAGCCACTATCGCAGTGGATGCGTTATCGTAGGAAAGCTAGGCAGCTTGACAGGCTCTTTCGTGGCCGATCCAAGGGCCTACGCGGGCCCTATCAGCTTTGCTGAGCAACAGAGGAGGAACCGCAGTGCAAGCAGTGCGCATTGCCACCCCAGAGAACCTTAATCCAAGTATTTGATGCAAGCCTCTTGCTCCGGTCCTCTTGCTCCGGCAAGTGCTCGAAAATGGCGATTCCTTTCGAACCCATAACTACTGATTCCGAAAGAGTTTCGACGCAACCATTGTTGCTGATTACTAGGTTGATCTTCCCCAGATTCCGCCACCCAAGCTGGTTGAGTAGCCCAAAATTTCGCAGATCGACATTACTGAACACAGATAGCCTCAGGTTGCCAGATCGATCCTTGCCCGTTCGATTTTAGTTTAGCGAAGTAGCGGAAGATCTCAGCAGCTTGCCGGACATGAGGGAGCCTTGAAAGATCCGCCTTCTCAGTACGCTTCGCTATCGGTGTAGATCCGCAGTACGCCCTGACTCTCGTCCATGATCGCGTCTGCCCGAAAGGCACGCAGCCGATCCGGTTCGTACGACGGTCGTGCCAGTCTGGGGCGTTCCAACGCGTATCCAAGGCGCTAGGCGCGACCATTGCCGTTTGGAGGGTACCATTTTCGTTAGGTTAACCGATCTGGCGGTCCCAATCACACACTCGGATAAAGCGAATCCTTGACCTTCGGTTGCTTTATACTTGCTTGTCAACTTCGATTGTAGTCGTTTATGCACCCGCTGTTTCTACCATCCACGGCACTGGATTCTGGCACCCTACTGCTAGTAATGACGCGGTAGGGCTTGAACAGTTACATTTGGTTACCCCGGTGCCGACACAAACAGCCATCGTCCCGGACGCCGTTTAGGTATAAGTTTCATCTAAACATAGATAGGGGCAGCCGGATCCGAACCTCCTCACCTGATTCCTGACCGCGCTTCAAAGCCATGAGGAACCATCGATGCATCCTTGCACCAACGCCGTTGAGCAACGACTGAAGAACCTGGAAGCCCATCTGGAACAGGAGAACCCGGTGCTTCTCGGCACGGTTCAGAGCTTTCGCACCCTAGATCGGGTCGCTCATGGTATGGGGCTGCTCACGAAGAACCAATCCTACGCGACCCAGATCCCGTGGTGGCCTCTGATTTCGGTGCTCGGGACCTTTTCTGCCGGTAAGTCCACCTTCATCAATCACTTCCTCGACAGCAAATTGCAGCGAACGGGTAATCAGGCGGTGGATGACCGTTTCACCGTCATCTGTTACAGTCGCGAGTCGACGGACCATGCCCTGCCAGGGGTTGCCCTTGATTCGGACCCGCGCTTCCCTCTCTATCAGATATCCAAGGACATCGAGTTGGTATCCGAAGGGGAAGGCGAGCGTATCGATACCTACCTGCAGCTCAAGGCCAGCCCCAGTGAGCGACTGCGGGGCAGGATTCTGATCGATTCTCCGGGCTTCGATGCTGATGCCCAGCGCACAGCGACGCTGCGTATTGTCGATCACATCATCGACCTGTCCGATCTGGTGCTGGTGTTCTTCGATGCCCGCCACCCGGAACCAGGGGCCATGCGCGATACCTTGAAGCACCTGGTCGCCGATACCATCGGACGGCCGGACGCCGGCAAATTCCTCTATATTCTCAACCAGCTCGACACCACGGCGGGAGAGGACAATCCCGAGGATGTGGTCGCCGCCTGGCAACGAGCTATCGGTGAGGAGGGCCTGACTGCTGGGCGCTTCTATACCATCTATAACCCTGACGCCGCTATCCCCATCGAGGACGTGGCCAAGTGCACCCGGTATGAGGAGAAACGGGACCAAGACCTGAAGGAGATCCACCGGCGCATACATAAGGTGGAGGTTGAGCGGGCCTATCGTATTGTCAGCGCTGCGGACAGAACCGCTAAGGACATCGAAGGGCGTACCGTACCCTTTCTCCAGCGAGCGATAGACCGCTGGCGCAGACGTACCCTGTGGGGCGACGGGATCGTCCTGGGTCTGGCCCTGATCACCTTCTTGCTGGCCTGGATCTTCCGGGGCGACGGACTGTCAGTACTCCGGGGTGCCACGGATACCTCCTGGGTGACCCCGACCCTGATTATCGTGGCCCTCGTCCTGTTCCTGGCGGTCCATTTCGGAATTCGCTCCCTGGCTGCGAAATGCGTAGCCCGTTCATTGACCGCCCGCGCCGAGAAGGAAGGTCTGCACAGTAACCTTACCGGTGCTTTCGCGCGTAACACCCGTTTCTGGCACACCATCTTCGCGCGTACACCGGTGGGCTGGAATAGTGGTGCTAGGCGTCGCCTGCACAAGGTGAGACAGGACGCCAACCTTTACGTGCAAGCGCTCAACGACCGCTTCACCAATCCCTCCGGCAAGAGCCTGAACTCGGATCTTACGCCATCTCGATCCGGTGCTGAGTTTGCGGAGACCACGGAGCAGGATTGATTTCCTGAGAAGAACGGAAAGGAAGTAAGTGCGGACGATCCAAGTTTGTATTTGTCAGACCATCCGCAAACGGATGGGAGAAGTCAGAATGACTACCCAAAGAAAAGCAGATTTAGCTTTGGCCTACCATCACATGAACTGCTCAAGAACGATAACCTCCCCTTAATTAAGGGAACTTTGAAAAATACGGTTTTTGTCTACAGCATACCTAAACAATCAATGGCTTAGAGCCTCTTGATTGGTGAAAATACTTATTTTTCAAGGTGACCTTCATCCGTGGTATTAACTTAGTTCTTTCGTAACCTACATTAGGGCTGGTATTCGGCATCGGCCTGGGCGGCACCAAGATTGAGGTCATCGCGCTTGATGCCAAGCAAGCGGTACGGGCGGCGGTATCGTGGTGAACGGCCGTCTGCTCGCCGGACCCAACCGCATTGCCGGCGAGTGGGGACATAATCCCCTGCCTTGGCCGCAGGACGAGGAGTAGACTCTCGAACCTCGTTCGGTTCTATCAGGAAATACCCAAGCTCATCGGCTGCTACCTGTTCTCGGATGGGGCCCATATCGACTTGCAGCCCCCCGTCCACGGGGGGTTCCAGCGGTGTGTGCGGCACCGCTTGGCTTTGGGATGCGCCCCTTTGACTTAGTGTAATATACCTGTCATGTAAGGGTTACCTGTCGTGTCACTCGTACCCGGTAGCTGCATAGCTCTACTGAGAGTAGTATATTTCAAAGTGATAGAGTAAAGTAGTTCATTAATAATCGCTCAAACCTCTACAGTTTTTACTATTTACCTAGTACAGAACTCCAACAATAATCTCCAGAACAATGCAGTAGGGTTTGAACGACAATCCTCAGTGCTAATTCAACCAAAAGTTTGCAACAATGATTATTGAAATACAGATACATGCTTATGGTAAATGTCACAGCAAAGAAATTCCCAAGGATGGCACAAATAGGTATTGTAGTCCACAATATCATTGTGGAACCTGTAGAGCGTAATGCATACGTAAACCCCAAGAGCGGTATGCGTAGTAAGGAATATAATTCATTAGAAAAGTTTATCAAGAACGACCGAGCATACGCCGGGATCGAACGGACTTATGGGGCCTGTCGACATGTATTGAGCGCATGGTTAAAAAGCTGAACAGCTGTCACTCCTATGAAACCATGTCAAAATCCGTTGATCCCGAACAAACTTCAGTGTTGGATGTGGATAAATTATGTGCGTTTTTTTTCAGCACTGTCATCAAAGTTTGGATTTGGGCTGCGTTGAATAGAGAAATCTGAGAGGTTGTGGCTTATGCCTGCGGTGATCGGAGTGATGAGACGTGCCAAATACCTTGGGATTGCAGGCTACCCGCGTATAAAAAGTCACGGTTCTCAGTGACTATGTGGAAAGCGTATTTAAGCCGTGATTCCAGATGAGCGACATCGCCCTATTGGTAACGAAATGGGAGAAACGGGCCATGTCAAGCGATGGAATAATATCTGACACTAGCATTTAGCGCGCTGCGTGCGTAAGACCTTGTTCCCCCCCCAAATGCAATTGTATGCATGAGGTTTGTTTAAGACTTTTCCTGCACTGCTATAATACGAATTGTTGCCACTTGTTGGCTAATATCCCACTTACCTATATCAAACACTACCGCTCTGCCTTCTTACCCTGGAAATTTTCAACCCGAGAAGTTGCAGACTCGATTTGGTCATCTGAAATACAGGATATCCTGAATTTCCCAGGATATCCTGTCGTATATTAGGGGATGGATACGTTTCAAATTCCAAAATAGACTATAGGATGCATTTGTTAAGAATGCAGAAGAACCTTTTTATATAAGAAGGTGCAATAATCTTTTAAGGAAAAGGTTTTTCTTCTCTATTGCGAAATATGTCGGATGCTTTGTTAAGAGATTACATATTTCCTCTCCATCAAAAAGATGGAAAATATAGAGTCAAAACGGAACGGGATGTTTTCAAGAGTGTAGGAATCGACTTCATATAGGAGTCTATCCTGAATTGGACGGCTTCGAGGGCTGAAGATATGTACTCGAAATCTGAAGGTCTTGACCGCGGATTTAGATGAATCAAACTGCGCCTATGATAAAACTATGTTTTACGAATAGGTTGCCTATCTCATTATTAAAAATGGGGATAATCAGGCTAGCTCTATTTGCTGTTCCAGGTCGAGTCCGCCGATATGCTTCACCTACAGGTGATATTGTTCGCGGCGAGTACTGCAATAATGAAATTGTGTTGAAATTTAAGGATATCTTAGCGGGCTAAACCATAGATCTATTCCGCGAGCAAGCGATTGTCGTGGCCGCTCAGTCCACGGTCTGACGCTATGCCGGACAACGGGTTCTGAATCCGTTCCTATTAGTCGTCACGCAAATTCAGAAGCGAATCATTTCTACTCTCTCTAAAGCAGCTGAGTTGTGCGTAGTCTGTCAGCTTAAATGTCAACACGACCTAGTCTGGGGGAATAGGAGAAATTGATTTCTAAAGCACCCGGAGAGGAAACCATATCGGATCCTGAAAAAGAGTAGGCTTTCCAGGGCCAAGCCGTTGTCGTGCGAGGAGGTGGCCCGAAGGTAGTTCATGACATACTCGAAGTGAAGCGCTGGGGATTAGCAAAAGACTCCTACCAAAACCGGTATCAATTTCCGTTTGTGACTGATTGATCACTGTTTTTCGTCTGCCCTCTCCCCAACGGGAAAGGGTCTTTGAGGCTTGCTTAATGGCATTGCATTAGTAACTTAATTCTCACTGCCAATCCTTATCATACCAAACACGGCTTAACCAAGGGCTTAGGTTAGACACTCGCAAGCTCGTGGCACTTGGCCTGAGTATTGTGCTTTCCACTCAATGACCGACATATCGACAACTTCCCCCAAACGCCTTGCAGGTCGCCTGCATGAGCACGAAGTCGGATATCGCATCCAGGTCCCGGAACCCTCACGGTGGCCGGTGCTGTCCGATGCCCAAAAGGAAGCGTACAAAGCACGGATCAGCCGTTTGCTGACCGAACAGGATGCGGTCCTGGTAGCCCATTACTACACGGATGCTGATCTGCAGGAACTGGCGGAAGAGACCGACGGCTGTGTGGCCGATTCCTTGGAAATGGCTCGCTTCGGCAGCGAAAGCGCAGCCAGTACCCTGGTGGTGTGCGGCGTTCGTTTCATGGGGGAGACGGCCAAGATCCTAAACCCGGAGAAACGGGTGCTCATGCCCGATCTGGCGGCTACCTGTTCTCTAGACGAGGGTTGCCCTGCGGATACCTTTGTCGCTTTCTGCAGTCGTCACCCCGATCGCACGGCCGTGGTTTACGCCAACACCAGCGCCTTGGTAAAGGCGCGCTCGGACTGGGTGGTAACCTCCAGCATCGCATTGCCCGTGATCAGGCACCTTCATGGGCAGGGAAAGAAGATCCTGTGGGCCCCGGACAGACATCTGGGACACTATGTGCAGCGGATGACTGGTGCCGACATGCTGCTGTGGCAGGGAGCCTGTGTCGTCCACGAAGAATTCAAGGGCTTTGCCCTAGACCGGGTGCGGCGGTTGCATCCAGATGCCGCCGTCTTGGTCCACCCCGAGGCTCCGGAAGACGTGGTTGACCAGGCTGACGTGGTTGGTTCCACCGTGCAGCTCATCAATGCGGTGACCCGGCTGCCGAATCCGGCGTTCATCGTCGCCACCGACCAGGGGATCTTCTGGAAGATGCGTCAACTGGCACCGGAGAAGAAGTTAATTGCCGCCCCCACCGCTGGAGTAGGTGCCACCTGTGAGAGCTGTGCCCACTGCCCCTGGATGGCCATGAACGCCTTCCAAAACCTGGAGCAGGTCCTACTCACGGGTGATCAGGAGATCCACATCGACCCTGCAATCCAAGCCCGTGCACTGCAACCAATCCAGCGCATGCTCGACTTCGCCCGTGAGCAATGACAGGCCTCATCCGTAGATTTCATAGAATCTGTTTACGATCCTTGTGTCAAAGTGATTTTGACACAAGGGCAGCTTGAGAAATACGGTTTTCGTCAACAGCACGTCTGAACAATCAATAGATTAGAGTCCATCGATCAGTGAACATACCTATTCCTCAAGGTGCCCATAAAGGAAGATCAATGAGAGATTCCTACCCGAGTGATATAGGCCGAGAGCAGTCCGAGTCTATCTAAGCTTTCTTCGAGCAAGCTAAGAAGAAGACTAGGCTGCGAGTTGTTGGGTTATATGATGTCTTTTGCTCTATTTTGTATGTATTTAAATTTCGTCACTGGAGTCAAAACCCTTTGATGGTGAGCTATGACGACTTGAGAAGGCATTATAAGAATGTGGTTGACGGGTAGTCCGTATCGACAGTAGTCAGGGCGAGAATACAACCTTTGTGATCGTTGATGCACAAAGCGTGAAGAACACAGATATCGCAGAACAGAAGGGTTATAAAGCAGGTAAGAAGGTATCTGGCATCAAATGACACATTGCCGTGGATACACAAGGGCTTCTCCATGCGATTGCCATTACGACAGCGTATATCATCGACAGAGCAGGCGTCTTGTGGCTTTCTCTAACCATCGATACAGCTTGTTGGCAGAGTGACGAATGTGCTGGTCGATGGCGGGGTTGTACGGGGCATCTGCCGACTGCCGATGCTGTACAGAATGTTCTGGGGGCTATGGTAGAAGTTGCCAGACGAAACGAACTGTACACCTTTGCAGTGACTTCCAAACGATGGGTTGTCGAATGATCGTTTGCTTGGTTTGAAACGTGTCGAAGGTTATAGAAAAACTGAAAGAGAGAACTCAATGAAAACGGTAGGAGGCGACAAGTGTCAATAATTGGGACTGGTCTCGTCCCCCACACACAGCAGTATAGCTGCCCGCCGATGGGTTGGATTCGGTCCTGGAGCAAGCCCCAGCGGTTGCGTGCCGAGATACCGTTGACGTGGGCCTCGACGTCGAAGGCATCCAGATACGGTAACCGGGTCCTGGCGATTGTTTCCACTTATGATGAAGTCCCGTCGGCCTGTGCCAGATTACACAAGGCCAGGGTACGCCCGAGGCTACCCTTGACGGGGTGGAAGACTAGGGTCCTCAATCAAGGACGCCAAACAATTCGGGACTCGCACCCGGACCGGCCCTCAGGATCGGCCCGGAAGATCGGTCAGGTCCGGTCGTACCGATCAGCTCGGAAAGAGTGCGGTCCAGATAAACACCGCAATCATAGGCAGCCCCACTTGATCCAGCTGTGATCGCCTAGTCGTGATGCCCGGTTACCTACTGCCAGAGATCCCTCCCCTCCCCAACAGGCTCAAGAAGACCACTAGCAGTGGGCTACCCATCCGCTTGTCGGCAGGTGCAGCGTCGCCTGCCTTCTCCCCGGCGCTCGAGATTTAGAAACATCCTCAAGTGTATCGTCGTATCATTTCCTCCCATCCTGATCTTTGATACATAGCGGCTAACGTAATCATAATGTAATCATTGCCCGTATGTCCCCACAATGCTAAATCATTCAGAATTGCTCTTAACCGGATAACCTCCTAGCCCTCGAGCCGTATGTGTTCGATGTACCTCGGAACATCCATCATCTCCAGCCTCAGGGTTTCGCCGCCGGCGACTAGACGCCTGTTCGTACCACGGAAACCCAGGTCACAGCGGGTATGGCCGCGGGTAGCGAGTGGGACCGGGATCATATCTCGATAGGTAAAAATGTTGTCGTCGATATCGCCACCGTCGCAGATCACCCGCCCCTCCGGCAGCCCAGACTCGATCTTCGCGCCTTCCATGATCAGGTCACCACACTGCCACCAACGGGTACGCTCATGGGAACCGGTCATGGTTTTGATGATGTAGGCACGGGAGAAGTAAATACACAGGCACCCGTCCTGGTAACTGACGACACCAATTTCAGAGCCGGGAAGCTCGATACTACTGCTTTCCATTCGTTATCCGACCTCTTTTCGTCTTTTTCATCCGCAGATCACACGGATTTTCACGGATTATTTCGTTTTCTGTTTTTTATCCGCGTAATCTGCAGATTAGAGATGTGGTTCGCTGCCTGCCCGTGTATCACTGCATGTAAACAGACGTTCACCGCACTATGATGCGATTTGCGTCTTTTCGCAGTGCTATCTTGTAAGACCTACCACGCCCACCACATCCTACGGAAATTTTTGCGTTCTTTCTTTGTGCCTCCGTGGTTTAAATTATTCCGCATTCTTGACCGCAAGGGTATCTGGGTCGAGCCGGAGCTCCTTGATTTTTCGGGTCAGGGTATTCCTGCCCCAACCCAGCAAACGCGCGGCCTCTTGGCGCCGACCGCCGGTGTGTTCCAAGGCCGTCTCGATGAGGGTCTGCTCGAATACGGGGAGGACCCTGTCCAGCAGGGCCGTCTGACCCTCCTGGAGTCTATTGCGGGCCCACCGGCGCAGGGAAGTCTGCCATAGATCGTCTGCCGACCCCCCAGGCCCCCCATCTACCAGCTCGGGAGGCAGGTCCTCCGCATGGATCTCCTTGCCCGAGGCCATCACCGTCAACCAGCGCGCCGTGTTCTCGAGCTGACGCACATTGCCCTGCCATGCGAGGCACCTGAGCTTTTCCTCGGTACCCGGCAGTAAGACCTTGGGCTCGCAATCCAGCTCGGCGGCAGCGCGGCACAGAAAGTGTCGCATCAACAAGGGGATGTCTTCGCGGCGCTCGCGCAATGCCGGTAGCCGGATCCGGATGACGTTCAGGCGGTGAAATAGATCCTCACGGAAGCGTCCGGTTTGAGCCTGCTGTTCGAGGTTCTGGTGCGTGGCGGCGATGATTCGTACATCGACCCGGACCGGGGAGACACCGCCGACCCGGTAGAATTCCCCGTCCGCGAGGATGCGCAGTAATCGCGTCTGCAACTCCGCCGGCATATCACCGATCTCATCCAGGAATAGGGTCCCGCCATGCGCCTGCTCGAAGCGTCCCTGGCGTCGGCTATGAGCGCCGGTGAAGGCACCGCGTTCATGGCCGAACAGCTCGGATTCCAGGAGATCATGGGGAATCGCCGCCATATTCAATGCGATGAAGGGTTGGTCGGACCTGGGGCTGTGGCGGTGTAGGGCCCGTGCAACCAGCTCTTTCCCAGTCCCGGACTCGCCGTTGATCAGCACGGTGATATGCGAACGCGCCAGCCGCCCGATAGCGCGAAACACCGTCTGCATCGCCGGCGCTTTACCGATGATATCCGGCATCCGGTCAGGGAGCTTATCGGCCCTGTTGTCGCCATCCGGGTTGCGGCGACAGGCACGTCGGATCTGATCCGTCGCCTCGTCGAGATCGAAGGGTTTCGGCAGATACTCGAAGGCCCCCCCGTCGAAGGCAGAAATGGCGCTGTCAAGATCCGAGTGCGCCGTCATAATGATGACCGGCAGGTCGGGATGCTCGGATGTCAGCTGACGTAGCAGGTCCAGACCGTCGATACCGGGCATCCGTATATCGGAGACGATGACATCCGGCTGCTCGCGCCGGAGGGATTCCATGATACCGACGCCGTCTGAGAAGCTCGCCACCTCCATGCCGGCCTTGTTCAGGGTCCGTTCCAGCACCCAACGGATAGACCTATCGTCGTCGATTACCCACACGATAGGCCTTTTGGCGTTTTGCGACGATGCTCGAGTTGGACACTCGTCGATCTGAGACAAGGTCTCGCTAGTCATGGGACGATTCCAGCGGTAAATAAATCAAGAACCGCGTCTTCCCGGGGCGACTCTCGCATTCGATCAAGCCGCCGTGCTGGTTGATCAATTCCTGGGCGATCGGCAACCCCAGGCCGGTTCCCTCCGGACGTCCGGATACCATGGGCAGGAAGATGCGATCCAATAAATCGGGGGCGATACCCTCGCCGTCGTCGATGATTTCCACTTGCACAACCAAGCGGTGACATCTGTTTCTGATCATGAAGCGGCGCAGCACCCGGGTCCGCAGCTCGACCTGGCCGTCTGGTCCGGACGCGGCAATCGCATTCCTGGTAAGATTGAGCACGGCCTGGATCAGGCGATCGGGATCCGCCCTGGAATCCGGGATGCTGGGATCATAGTCGCGGATGATCACCGGTCCTTCGGGATACTCCGCCGACAAGAGCCCGCACACATGTTCCAGAATCTGATGAATATTGACATGTTTCTGCTTGGGAATAAGGTTCGGGCCCAGCATCTCATCGATTAGCTTCCGCAGCCGATCCACCTCGCCGATGATAACGCGCGTGTGCCCGCGGAACGATTCATCCGGCAACTCCTGCTCCAGTAGTTGGGCGGCACCACGCAGACCGCCCAGGGGGTTTTTGATCTCGTGGGCCAGACCCCGGATCAGGGCCTGCGCTGCTTGATGCTGAGAGATTAGGTGCTCCTCGCGGACGATACGCAGATGACGATCCACTTGGCACAGCTCGACCAGGAGCTCCGATGATGCGTCGAAGTGGTGGAGCGGCAGAACTGTGCAGTTGACCCTGATGGCATGGTCATTCGACAGCGGGATGGTGACCTCCCTTTCCGTAACAGGACGACGGGTGCTCAAGGTGTCGCGCAATCGCTGCTCCATCGAACACGTGGGCCACGGCATCAAGTTGCCGACGCTTTGCCCAAGCACATGGCGAGCGCTGGCCTGGAGCAGCATTTCTCCAGCCGGATTGATGTAGGTCAGGCGCAGGTCGCCGTCGAACAACAGCACCGCGGTGACCAGATGATCCAATACCCTCTTCTCGGGGTGGTCAGTGCCTGGGTTATCGGGACTCATGGGCATCACCTGCGCAGCGGTCGGAAAGGATATAGATGTAAGATCTTAGATCGGGTTGCAGGTTGGATAAAGCTGCCAAAGACGACTATATGCCCCACGTTCCATATCATCTGTGTGAACGCACCAAGTATCAGATAAATACGGTTGTTAGCAGAGCATCGTTAGCGCTTCGAGCTGTAGTGATAGTGTAACCACCTGCTCAGCCATCTAGGCCTGGGAATAGCACCCGTTCAGTCACGTTGCATTGCCCAAGTTTATCTCGTATTTCCTATTTATGAGCCCCGGGTATCGCGACTTTTCGGCATAAGCCCAGATGAGATTTTAATCACGAGTTAAACCCTAATAGGGAATATACAGCACGAGCAAGCAGTTCCATTGTAAATGGATTTGCACCTTCTTTCTTCAATTCCTCCTTTATCTTTTCTAGTAAGAGAGCATGCGCGCCCTCGTAGTTGACACAACATACAGAACTATTGAAGTCAAATTTCTTAGAAATTGCTGTAGCGAAGTGCATTAGTCAAGCAAGCGAGTTAGAAATCCGTAATGTTGAGCCACAGATGCCCAGCGCCAATAGGAGTATCTTTCCACGACATCGCGATGAGCATACTTTATTGAAGTTCCGAAGTAGATGACGATCAAGTTACCAAAGCGTTGTAGCTAGAATAGGTTGTCTCAGAAAACCGTGAAATGCCCACGGAGAGCGGAATCGGCTTAGTTGCTAATTCCATGAATCGCTGGAGAGTAGTTCCTGAAAGTTCGCCTAACTCTCTGCTTTGTCAACTTGCATGATAGCTACTCTGGTTCCATCGTCTTCTAACATCTACATTTGCTGGCACACTCAAAATGAAAAACGCCCTTTGCAGGGCGTTGAGTAATTCAAGACGGTGCTGCGGTTACAGGCTATAGTACATATCGAACTCGAGCGGGTGGGTCGTCATACGCAGCGTGGTGACCTCTTCCATCTTCAGGTCGATATAGCCGTCGATGAGGTTATCGCTGAACACTCCGCCCATGGTGAGGAAGTCCCGATCCTTGTCCAAGGTATCCAGGGCCTGGTCTAACGCATAGCAGACCTGGGCGATGTCCTTCTCCTCTTCGGGCGGCAGATCGTAGAGGTCCTTGTCCATGGGATCACCAGGATGGATCTTGTTTATGATCCCGTCCAGGCCGGCCATCATCATAGCGGAGAAGGAGAGATATGGGTTGCCGGTAGAATCCGGGAACCGGACCTCGATGCGACGCGCCTTGGGATTGGCTACATGGGGAATGCGGACCGCGGCCGAGCGATTACGTGCCGAGTAGGCCAACATGACCGGAGCCTCGAAGCCGGGCACCAGACGTTTATAGGAGTTGGTCGAGGCGTTGGTGAAGGCATTCAGGGCACGAGCATGCTGGATGACGCCGCCGATATAGTAGAGCGCCGTCTCGGAGAGGCCACCGTACTTGTCGCCTGAGAAGATATTCTGCCCGTCTTTGGCCAGGGATTGGTGCACATGCATCCCATTACCATTGTCGCCGACCAGGGGCTTGGGCATGAAGGTGGCGGTCTTGCCGTAGACATGAGCCACGTTCCAGACCACATACTTCAAGATTTGGTTCCAGTCCGCACGCTTGACGAGGGTAGTAAACTTGGTACCGATCTCACACTGACCGGCGGTGGCGACCTCATGGTGGTGGACCTCGGTAGTTATGCCCATCTCTTCCATGGCCAGACACATGGCGGAGCGTATATCGTTTAAAGAGTCCACTGGCGGGACGGGGAAATAGCCGCCTTTGGTCCCTGGACGGTGACCAATGTTTCCATCCTCATAGACCCGCTCGGAGTTCCACTCGGCCTCTTCGGAGTCGACCTTGTAGAAGGCGCCACTCATATCGGCACCCCAACGCACGTCGTCCAGTACGAAGAACTCGGGCTCCGGACCGAAATAGGCGGCATCGGCGATCCCGGTGGATTTGAGGTAGATCTCGGCGCGCTTAGCCAGCGAGCGGGGGTCACGCTCGTAGCCCTGCATGGTGGAGGGCTCGAGGATATCGCACCGGATGATCAGCTGGTTCTCCTCGGAGAAGGGATCCATGGTCTCGGTACCGACATCCGGCATCAGCACCATATCCGACTCCTGAATACTCTTCCAGCCGGCAATCGATGAGCCGTCGAACATCTTACCTTCCGTGAAGAAATCCTCGTCGATGACCTCAGCTGGCAGGGTAACGTGTTGTTCCTTACCGCGGGTATCGGTAAAGCGAAGATCGACGAACTTCACTTCCTCTTGTTTGATCTTCTCGATGACACTGGATGACATGCACTTACTCTCCGCTGGTTGCTGTTTCAGGGGTATCTTATAGGATTCAAGGTACCCACGTGGGGTAAGAATCCCCATCATATTCAGTTCGAGGTCCTCTTGGAAGGCACGAGCACTCTGCCTCGCTGGATGTCTGTACGCAAAGATCGTGCCGAATCGCCCGCGCCCAAAGAGAAAACTACGCATCACGCGAATTGACACGATGCGGATTTGCGCAACTCATGACCCTCTCTGTTTAATTCGCAGGTTACACAGATTTACACAGATCAAGGGTACCTTAAAAAATAGGTATTTTTACCAATCAAGCGACTTCGAACCATTGATTTTTAATATATATCGTAGACGAAAACCGTATTTTTCAAATGTGCCCTAAAACTGGTTTTTCCTATAGGAAGATAGGGCCAAACCCAGTGTTCCCACACTCCCCAACGGTCAAGGTTACAAGACGCTAGAGCGTGGAAACCAAATGACCGAGCCTACTGATTGTAAAATTAATAGGTTAGTTTCCAGACAGCCTCTTAACTTAAGAGCGTTGCACCCTACCCCACTGACGGTTAGTGACCGGGATCCGGGGAAACCGATTTGCTAACATCATGTTTTCGATAAGATTTACAAGCGCTCACCCCAGATCCAGGGTGGCATCCTGCTCCCCCTGTGCCGAATCGGGAACCGGAGTGAGACGAGATATCAAGCATCCTCCTGTAATGGGGGTAGGTCGTTCATGCTGAGCATCCGGCGAGTCGACGAGTATTACGGCAAAAGCCACACACTCTGGGATCTGGACGTCGATTTCCTGACAGATCGATGCACCATGTGTCATGGGCCGCAACGGCATCGGCAAGACGACCCTGATGGAGGCCATCATGGGCCTGTTGCCCACGTGCTCCGGTACTATGGAATATCAGGGAACAGACTTGGCCAGGTTAGCGGCGGACATGCGAACCGGCTTCGGCGTCGGCTATGTACCCCAGGGCCGGCAGATATTTCCCATACTCACAGTGAAAGAAAACCTGCACATCGGTCTGGCGGCGCGGACCGACGGAAAGCAGAGGCTCCCCAAGCTCGCCTTTCAAGTTATTCCCCGTGTTGCAGGAAACGCTCGGCCGACACGGCGGCGACCTCTCCGGTGGTCAGCGACAGATTGCCATCGGCTGCGCCCTGGTGATGGGGCCCTAAGCTGCTAATCCTGGACGAACCCACCGAAGGCATCCAACCCGATATCGTGCAGGAAATCGGTGCCATCATCCACCGCCTGAACCGAGAGATTGGCCCAAGCTACCCTTCGCCCCTTCACCCACAAAGTAGCCAACGTTGGTCCCGCGATAAACGACCATCGATTTTAAGGATTTTGACTCGATGATAGCTTGGGATGAGGGATAAGCTCCAACCTCCATTTCCGGTATTTGGATATACACCATCCTTCAACTTTGATTTAGAGATAAACATGGGACGAATCATTGCACATGTCTCTGTCAAAAATATTTTTAATCTCGAGTCTGCCGTACATTGTAATGCCCCGGTCGATACTGGTTCGGCGTACATGGCTTTTCCGGCCATATGGATGGAAAGGTTCGGTAAACTCAACTCGATTTGAGAAATCGATTGTGAGACCGCAACCCGACAATCAGTGAAGGGTGAGGTCTGTAACCCGGTGGAGATCAAAGGGTTTGATTCTGTATGGAACCGGAAGATGGTCAGTATGAATCCTTGATCGGTTCTATTATCCTTAGAACAAGCCTGAGTAGCCGTTGATGTGTTAGGACACAGACTCACCTACGTTGAGAAGGCGAATCTAAAAAGATCATAGACTAAACTTAAAAATTATCGCTACCTACTGATAATACTACCGACACATCCTGTCCTGTGGGTCTGGCCTCAGCATCTTGATGCCGCTCGCCTGGGAATCAAAACCTCGCGATACTTGTTTCTCGGTATGCCGAACCGAGGTCGCCGACTACCACTGTAATGCTCATGCAGACCCAGTGTCTTGCTCGGACGCCGCTGGCAAAGAGCGTAGCGCTGCAGTTGGTAGCGTGATTGCCATACTTTGCCAGACGCATTCGCGAAAAGCCCGTTGAAGAAGTCTACGTCTTGCTACACTTGCCCGAACAGCTGCGACCACAGCCTTGTGAGTCCTCGATACGACGGACGTCCAGGTCCACCCGTTCGAGCCAGCGTTGGAAGAGTACCCAGCCGGCGCAGAGCGCCGCCGGTCCGAGGCTGGCCCCGAGGTATTCCCACATGGTTCAGGCCGCGCTGAACAGACCGGCGAAGCCCATGAAGGCCATGGACAGGATACCGGCGATGATGAGATTGATGGCGGTACCGCGCAGCAGTCTCGGGACCGGGGCCGTCTCGGATTCCTCGCGCAGCCCCGCCATGAGTACCAGGGCCAGGGTGAAGCCCGTCCCGGCTCCCAGGGCGTAGAGCACGCCCTGGGCCAGCCCGTAGCCCTTGTTAGTGGAGAAGATAGCCAGTCCTAGAATGGCGCAGTTGGTGGTGATGAGAGGCAAAAAGATCCCCAGGGCCTTGAACAGGGCGGGACTGAGCTTTTTGATCAGCATCTCGATGAACTGCACAGTGCTGGCGATCACTACGATGAAGCTGATCAGACGCAGATAGGGTGCGTGGACCAGCACATAATTGTTGAGGAACCAAGCGCACAGGGCGGTGATTAACATGACGAAGATGGTCGCCAGCCCGAGCCGGAATGAGGTTTCTAATCGCCCGGAAACGCCTAGGAAGGGACAGAGCCCGAGGAAATAGGCGAGAACGAAGTTGTTGATCAGCACGGCGCTGACGAAGATCCAGATCAACTCATTCATAGTGGTACTCCGCCTGTCTCGGCCAGACGTTTGGCAAGCTTTTCCCGGCGCTCTCTCACCCAGCTGAAGAACAGCAGCAAAAGACCCAGGGTCAGGAAGCCACCGGGGGGCAGGATCATGATGACCCAGGGTTCGAAGTCAGGTCCGAACAGATCGATCCCGAAGAATTTCCCTTCCCCCAGGATCTCCCGCACACTGCCCAGGGAGAAGAGTGCAAACAGGAAACCGCTGGCCATGCCCAGGGCATCCATTGCTGCCAGGAATACCGAGTTTCCGGACGCGAAGGCCTCTTGACGCCCGAGGATCATGCAGTTGGCCACGATCAGCGGGATAAAGGCCCCCAGCTCCTTGTGGATCTCAGGTACCAGAGCCTGCAGAGCGAGGTCCGTGACCGTCACGAAGGTGGCGATGATGATGATGTAGGTGGAGATCCGGACCTGTTTGGGGATCCACTGTTTGAGGGAGGCGACTAGGATGCTAGAGGCCACGAGTACGAAGCAGGTGCCCCCCCCCATGGCTAGGGCGTTGACGGCGGAGTTGGTGACCGCCAGCATAGGGCACATGCCTAACACCTGGACGAAGACCGGATTGTCGCGCCAGAGGCCCTTGATGAACTCCTGGTAGGCGTCGGCCTGTACTTTCGGCATGGATTACCTCGCTTACTCGCCTCGGGGTACGCAGCTAGGTTGTGTTGACATTTATAAAGGCCCACACAGCGGACCCTGCAATAATCAAACGGTTAGCGTAGGGTCCGCTGTGTGGGCCGCTTGGGTTATGGCCATTTAACACATAAAAACAGTTGGTTAGAGTTAATCCAACTTTGGAAAATACTCAATCTGAAGGCGTAACCCGCCCCTTTTACGGCGGGTTACGGCGCGTCCAATCCATGATGACCAAACCTGTGATTCAATGTTATCGGTCATTGAGGGCATCTGCACCGATTAGGCGCTGGCCCTCCAACGGAGGTGCATCCTCGGGTGGCGGCAAGCGTTCGAGCCAGCGTGTGTTGCCCTGGTTGATGATCCTGACCACCGCCTTGGAGGAAACGGTGGCGCCCGTGATGGCGTTGACTTGGTTAACCGCTGCTTTGGTGCCCCGCTTGACGGCCTCGATCTGGGGGTCGATGGCCAGGGACCGAAAGTCGGCGACGAAGATGACGTCTTTATAGATCTTATCCCCCAGGCCAGGGGTCTCGCGACTCTCCAAGATCTCCATGCCGACTACCCGGCGCGTGGCGGGTCGAAAACCATAAATGAGGCGGATGGTATCCTGAAAGCCGGAGCCTGCGCTGGGGATGGCATAGCCCAGAAGTCGGCCCTGGGCATCGTAGCCGCCGAACAGGGCTTCTTCGTCCTGATCCTCCGTTTCCTTGACCAACAATCGTCCCTCCCGGTAGACTAGGCGCTGCATCTGGGTGGTGCCGGGCAGTACCTTTAACACCGCTTGGCGCAGGGCTTTGGTCTGATAGGCAACAATGGTGGGCTGGGTAGCCTTGAATACGGAGACGATGATGAGTCCAGAGAGCAGGCCCGCCAGCCCTAAGGTCGCAACTAGCCGAGCGGAACCGGGTTCCCGGAGTGATCGGTCCTGGTTGCTGCTCACGGGGTCGTGATCCCCTTGCCGAAGACCCGTGGTTGGGTATAACGATCAATCAAGGGGGTAGCGGCGTTCATCAGCAGGATGGCGTACATGACCCCCTCGGGGAAGCCGCCGAAGACCCGGATCAGGACCACCAGCAGCCCGATACCTACCCCAAATATCCAGGTGCCCTTGGGAGTGATGGGGGAGGTAACTGGGTCTGTGGCCATATAAATGGCCCCGAGTAACAGGCCCCCGGAGAACAGGGAGAACAGGGGGTCGGGGTAGCTGTTCGGGTCGATCAGGAAGAGGAGCAGCGAGAAAGCGGCCACCGAGAGCAGGATACTGGCTGGTATCCGCCAATCCAGGTCCCGGCGTAGTACTAGGTAAACGCCGCCGAGGACCAGCAGCAGACCACTGGTCTCACCGATGCAGCCGCTGGTCTTGCCGATTGCCAGGTTCCACAGGGGCGTAGATTGGCCCTCGAATTTCATGCTCCCTAGGGGAGTCGCCGCGCTCATGCCTTCATAGGTCGCCTGCAGGAAAGGGAGGGTGAGGATAGAGGGCGGGACAGCGAAGAAATCCCCACTATGGGTGTTCCAGGTGGTCATGGCCACGGGGAAGGTGGCAAGCAGAAAGGCCCGCCCAACCAATGCCGGATTGAACAGGTTATAGCCTAGGCCGCCCCAAATCAGTTTGCCCAGGCTGATGCTCACCACCCCGCCGAGGAAGGCCATCCACCAGGGCAGTCCGGGGGGTAGGCTGAGGCCGAGGAGGAGTCCGGTGACCAGACCGCTGCCGTCGAGCAACCTAGTCCGACGCTGCGCAGGCGGGGAGAAAACCCACTCGGTCAGTATGGCCCCGGCGATGCAGGCGCTCACGATCAGTAGGGCACCGATACCGAAGAACCAGACCCCGGTCAGGGTCACCGGCACCAGAGCGAAGGCCACATCCCCCATGGCTTTGGCAGTGGTCAGTGGTTGTTTGAGCAGGGGCACCGGCTGGACCAGTAGCTTGGGGTCCTGGAACTTCAATTTAACCTCGCTGGTCAACACGGATGTGCATTTGATGGTACGGAGTAGCGACATCTGTCTAAAAGATGCACGAAACTACAGCATATTTAAACGTGCTTCAAACACTGTCCGACCGGTTGGAGGCCTATAAACCCGCAAGGTGGTTAGTCTAACCTAAAGAAAATAGAAATCGCCTGCAACGGACCATCACAATAGGATCTTCTCGTGTCCAACACGGATAACAGCCCAGAACGGCGCTTGGTCCTGGTCACCGGCGCCAGCCGCGGTATTGGACAGGCGTTGAGCCTCAAGCTGTTAGACGCAGGAAACCGGGTTATCGGCATTGGGCGGGATTTCTCGCACTGGTCTCTCCCCCGGACCGGTTTCGATGCAGTCACGGTTGATTTGGCGGATCTCGATGCGCTGCTGAAGCGGCTCTCTCGGGTCGTCGGGGATTATCGCCCTTGGGTTGACAATGAGTTGGACGCGGTCATATCCAATGCTGGTGTTGGCTGTTTCGGGCACCTAGAACAGTTCTCGCCGCACCAGATCCGCGCATCCGTGGACCTCAACCTGACCCAGCATATTCTGGTAGCGCGCTCCTTTCTACCCCTGCTCAAGAGGCGTGGACGGGGTGACTTGATCTTCATGGGTTCGGAGACTGCCTTGTCAGGCGGCATCAAAGGTGCCGTCTACAGCGCCTGCAAATCCGCGCTGCGTGGGTTCGCGCAATCCCTGCGCCAGGAATGCGCCGCCGCCGGTGTGCGGGTCGGCATTGTCAATCCAGGGCTGGTGAGGACCGGCTTCTACAGCGGGCTCACCTTCCGGCCTGGTGAGGCCTCCGAAAATGCCATTGCGCCGGACGCCGTTGCCGATGCGGTCATCGCCATGCTCAATGCACCCCCCGGAACCGTGGTGGACGAGATCAACCTGTCGCCTCTCAAGAAAGTCATCCGCTTTGGCCCTCCTGCAGGAGCTTGAGAACCGGACGTATTGCGTTTAACGCTCAAAGGCCCACTGATCATCGGTGGTGACGGTGCCAGTATCTTGAGCGCAACATTGTCCCCCCGCGCGGTCTGTACGCGCGGACCTCACAATGAGTGTAGGTTGGACACCAGTAACACGCGTTTGCCTAAGATTTCTCTTCAAGGCTTGAAATCCAACCTCAGATTCCTGAACTGTCCGAACAAGAGCCCGGAGGGTACGGGCAGGGGAGAGGCCTTATAGACGGCGGTCACCACGGATCGATCAAATGCCGGGTGGCCACTGCTGTGGATCACACGCACGCCGGCGGGAACCACTTCACCGCCTGGAATGAGTCTGACCTCTACTAGGCACGAGAGGTCCCGCCCCATACCCGGCTGACGGACCCAGTTGCGGCGTATACGCGCTCGAATCTTGTTCGTGTAAAGACTCAACTCGCCGGCAGCGGCTTGCTCCGCATCCAAGGCCGCCAGCAGTTCCGCTTCCCTAGCCTGCAGGGCCTCTGCTTGACGCCGAGCCTCTTCCTCTGCTTTGCGTTCGGCCTCTATTTGGCGTTGAGCGGCTTCCTTAGCCTTGCGTTCGGCCGCGGCCCGTTGCCGGGCCTCTTCCTCGGCCTTGCGTTTGAGCTCTGCTTGACGCCGAGCCTCTTCCTCTGCTTTGCGTTCGGCCTCTATTTGGCGTTGAGCGGCTTCCTTAGCCTTGCGTTCGGCCGCGGCCCGTTGCCGGGCCTCTTCCTCGGCCTTGCGTTTGAGCTCTGCTTGACGCCGAGCCTCTTCCTCTGCTTTGCGTTCGGCCTCTATTTGGCGTTGAGCGGCTTCCTTAGCCTTGCGTTCGGCCGCGGCCTTCGCCGCTATGGCCTCGGCACTGATGATGGTGGTAGTCCGTATAACCCGCGGCTCACCCCGTACCTCATCAAAACTAACCAGCCAGTCCACATCTACCAAGATGAACACCGCCAGGATCAGGTGCAGCAGCAGGGCGGCCCCGAAGGCCTGCGGATTCCTGCGCAGGATTTGCCACATTTCCGGTATGGATGCCCTCGACTACCAATACCATCGAGTTGGTAGGATGCCCACACCCACAGAAAGGAGTAAACTCTGGCTTCCGGGCTTGCCTCCTAAATGGCACAGGATTAACGGGGTTTCTAAAATTAACAAGATGTTATAATTGTTTGTAGTGGTTAAACACCAGATGTAGCATGGTGCGCGATCTAAATGATTCCAAGCCCCCACTGTTTCTGCCATCCCTGGTACTGGATTCCAGCGCTCCCTACCGGAATGGCGAAGGTAGAGACTAAACCCCTGTTAATATTCAAATATAACAAACTCCTTTTCAAGGAACTTCCTAGATTTCGGATCTTGAACATCAGCTAATATCCACTACTGACCGTCACTCGGTTCCATTGGGAACCGTTTCGTTTCTTCTTGGAAAAGGTACAGACAGTTGCGATTGGGCGCATCTCGCATGAGAGCGCTGACAA
>Ga0209787_1000061_pt1 | contig 29312 bp, 19 predicted proteins | sample WorMetLIZISLAND2_2_FD_187414 | JGI IMG/M metagenome (GOLD analysis project Ga0209787, IMG submission 187414) | Marine gutless worms symbiont microbial communities from Max Planck institute for Marine Microbiology, Germany - Olavius loisae LIZARD... ... | reverse complement strand
ATCTGATCAGAGAAAGTAAGATTTTCATCAAAGATAAAACCAAGGTTGCGTGCAGAATGAGTGGTATTGAGTGAAGAGTTGTCTATTTTAGAAAGTTGCTGTTTAAGACCAATGATGAGAAATTCACTTCACAGTTCACAATGCAGACCAGGCCTAGTTTGTCTCATAATGAAGCCAGGGCTTGGCCTGAGGAATTAAACACTGGAAATAAGATCCGGATGAAAATAATCAAATGGCGAGTGGCGAGTGGCGACTAGTTGTAATTTTGTAATGAGCAAAAATTCAGCTACCGGTAAACAGCTTGTAAACGAGACGTTAGGGCTGGAGACCGAGACGTGTAGCCTATGCGACTTCCTATTAGTCATTAATTGTAACTAGCCGTATCTGCTACCGTTTCTGAAATATTAACGCTTAAAGATGGAGAACTCCTGATTTTACCCACCCCTCCCTTGTTTGAGGCTCCCGCTCGGGGGAACCCCTTAGAATGTCGGGATGAAATTTGGCGTCAGAAAACTAGAATCATGGGGCTACCAGATGGTGAAGAAATCTTGCCGCTAGGTTTCTTCTTTTTGACAATACCGGCGGACGTGACGGACGGACGGACAGACAGACAGACAGACGGACACGTTGCGATCGCTATTACATGGCGTCGCGCGGGTAAAAACGCGTGATTTAAAATTCTCAACCGTTTGTGAAAAATGTCAGAAAACCGCAGGTCGCGGGGGGGGGGTGATTTTTTGAACGGCGGTTTATTTTTACTCGCGCCAATAATCAATGGCCTGAGGGCGTAGCCGCGAGTAACTAGCACTGCGACTGCGAGTACTTGCGTCAGTGTGCGGCAACGACAGAAGGCGCCAAATTTCAAATTCATACAGAAACAGATCAGATAGCGGTGAGTCGCCGGTGACGTTAGCGAAAAACCATGCTGCCAGCCTGCCACACCCAGCATGTGCTATGGGCCAGCCGTACCGCGCGACCGGAGCTGCTGCGACCAGCGAGCCTGGCTGGAGTGGCTGACTGCAGTCGCAGACTCGCAGTCGCAGAGTTATGGCGTCCGTTTGAGTTGCGAAGTTTGTGCGTTACTTTTTGCCAAGTTTCAGTCACTTGTGGTAAGTCGTGAATTCGACAGACATGTCTTGCATGTAATTAGAGGGCTATTGTTTTCATATATCGAAAGAAATTGTCATCTGTTTGGCATGCATTTCGTTAGCCGAGGTGTTTGCTTCTCTCAGCACCTGGCGGCAATGGCGGACTATTTAAACATTAGCACACCGGCGGGAGAATGTCTTCTTTGTTGCACGGACGGATAATAAAGCTAAATAATGTATACGTGCCGTATTGAGACTAACATCTTAGTCAAGCCGTCAATATTGTGCGTTGCAGTGACATGGGGCCGGGGTCATACTAAACTATGCGGGCACTTCGGAGTGCGGAGTCACGGAAAAATGGCGGGACTGCAGGGGCGTAGCCAGGAATTTGTTTCGGAGGGAACAAGAGACTCCTAAACACGAAAAACATGGTAAAATAGGGATGGGCCGTGCCTGCGCCTGAAAATGTTAACGTGATATCATTTCAGTTTCGCATTCACTCCGCTTTTGGCGAACTGGCTGGTATGGTTTCCGCACTAGTCATAATGAATTGTTTGTCATCTTATCGTTCCATTTGCCGTGTGTTAATGCTTTTAAGAGGTCTCTTGCACCATCTGTATTTTAGTTTTTATGGTTTTATGCTTATGTTTTAAGGCCACCCGTAAGTGTTTCAATACCTGGGTCGGCCTGCACCAGTGTCTATTGTTATTTTGTACTGTATCTGCTATTATTGTATGACACTGTGTGCGAAGTTTATAAATAAAAAAATAAGTAAACAAAGAAATCCGGTGGATAATGTTACGAAATGTTAGTTAATCAAAATTTTAACACAGCGAAATAAATACGAATAAGTTAACTAAACAGATAAATGAACTGACAAAATGAAATGACAGTGACAGTGTACACTTCGTACGCTTCGACTATGTGCCACATTGGACACAATGCGAATTGTAATAATTGTGTGCAGTAAGCAAGCAAGTAAATAAGTTAGTACTTAATACATGTAAGTCGGTTTATAGTGTGCCCTGCATTGTCTAGAACCCCCACTGAAGCTCATATTGCTGCAGCAAAGTGCCAGCAGACTCTGTATCGGTCAGAATATACAGCGGCAGTGCGCAGTTTCCCCGCGACAGCATGGTTTTCTTGTTACCGTACGCGTACTGTACGCGTGCATTATTGCAGAAGGGAACGTAGTACAGTTGCACCTTGCAGCAAATGACACCCTGCCGTACCACTTTTAAAAGTGGTACGGCAATTGCCGTGCAATCCATACCGGTGGATTCTGGATAGTGCGAGCAGTGTCGTCCATTGTGTGCGGAATGACGCAGGTTGCGTCTTTGAAATTTCAGGGGGATCCTGTGAAATGTAATGCAATGGCCAGTCGACCAGGATCAAAGAGCTTATACTAGACCCCACTGGGGGAGATCACAGCACTCCCCAGACCCATAGCTGGATTTAAGGGACCTAGTTCAAAGGGGATGGGAAAGGGAAGGGACGTAAATTTAGGAGCATTTTTGCTGTAATTCTGCTCATCTGTCACTGCCGATAAATCCTGCAACACAGTAGGGTAAACTGAAGCACGTGCAATTAAACTGGCCATGCTTGACATAATTACGCCCAGATGTATAAAAAGGAAGTCAATCTCTGGAAAGTGCTGGAATATGGAGTTTATTCTAGAGTTTGTTCTAATTGCAGCTTACTCAATCTCTACGTCATTGTGCAAGAAGAGGCAGTAGTACTCGCTTGTCGTGAGTGCTATGGAGCATCAAGGCATCAGATACATAATAAGTAAGTAAGTAAGTAAGTAAGTAAAACGTAGATTTGTATAGCGCATAGTCGTCAAAGCCCCTAACGCGCTGTATGCACTAGTACACTGAGAGAAAGAATGTCTTCAAAGAATGACCAAAGCTAGTAGTGTTGTGGCTAGTGTCACACAACAATCTAGGCGAAGAGTTCCACAGTCTCGGACTGAGTACAGAAAACACTTGGAGGCCACATGAGTTCAGTCGGTACGACGGCACGACGAGCTGATGACCAGCGGCGTGCCATCTCGGAAACCGGAACACAGTCGGCAGCTAGATACCGTTGCGCGGTACCGATGAGGCAGCGACGAGTCAAGACGATGACTTTGTACTTGACGCGCTCAGACACGTCAAGCCAATGGAGATTGTCATGCATCAGCTGCGTCAAACCGCGGTCGAACTTCCTGGAACCTGTCAGAACGCGGGCCGCCGCATTCATCACGTTGCAGTCTGTTGGTGATGACCTTCGGAGCCCCGGCAAGAACGACATTACAGTAATCCACACGTGACGTCACAAAGGCGATAGATAGATATAGATAGATAATGGTTTATTGAAACAATGACACACCGCATTGAAGTACACACAATACGGTATGCAGCTACACTACGAAAAATTAAATGTGGTAGTAAAAACATACGTAGAGTCAATAAGCATCGCTAAAAAGCATACGGGTAATAAAATTACAACTGTCATAGTACAACGTTCTGCATGGTGAGGCCTTAGTTTATACTGCAGTCTCTTCTTAGGTGGCAAGAGGCGGTGTATTACATGATTGTGCGTTTGAGAAAAGTGACTGGTCTACATTGTCATATTGTTCAGCGATGCTTGGAGTAGTCTGGCTGCAGTAGTTGTGACGTTTGCATCTTGGTAGGAATTGGTCCAACTTGCTGATGTCACTCATTGGACTTCAGCTTCATTACCGTGCGCTGTGATGGACATCGACACCTGTGCCGTGATAGACCTGACCGACAGTGACCGGAAAAATCATTCAGTGAGTGTCCTGTATCACAGTTTTGATTTTTTCGATTTTGTAAAACTTGCAATTTCGATACTGATGTTGATAATCGTAACAGCACAACACTTCAATGACACGAGCACCATAAATTCGTGTCATTTAACTTATAAATTACCCTATTACAAGGGCGCATAGGACCCAACCTAGAGTTGTGCAGTTGCTTGGACAACCAGCCACCCATGTCAACTCAGCCTTCCATCCTTCCGGGGTAGGTAAATCTAGTACCAGCCTCCACTGGCTGGGTTATAAGGCAGGGTTTGTTCACTTGTGTCAGGTGTTAGGTAATACTGTGTGATCACGTATGGCAAGCTCTGTCCCATATTTCTACACTGTGTCTCAAAAATGCACCAACTTTGAAACGGTATAGCTCAGAATTATAGAGATCGATTTTGATGATTTTGAGCAGAAATATTCAAAAGTCTCTAGAATAGAGTTTGTATGTTTCAGTTTTCATGTAGGTTTGCTTTTTTATCAACTTTTCGTCTTTCAAACCGGACGCCGAAAAATAACGCCAATGTTGACGCTATAGCACGCGCTAACATTAACGAGGTGTATTTTTTTAAAACATGCACCTAAGCTTATAATATTTCGCACACATAATCTGCAGACATTTGAACATGATACACTAATCAATAAATTACTGCTAATGCAGTTTTACTTAAGTAATATTCGTCCGAAATCGCATCACCGAAAGTGATGAAAATTACGCGTCAAAACTGCCTGTTAACATGACGACTGTTCCGAACTTCCTTGACTTCGCCATTAATGCTGTTCTTCGTCCAACTTTTATCCGGAAACTTTATTATAAACTGTCGAGCATTCTAACCTTTACATTCATACAGATTCTTGATCAAAAATTTTGTCTCCTTCACTGAACAGCATCAAAGTTGCCGCGTTTGCTTGATACAGCGTCAAAATTCACGTTATTTTCGGCTTCCGGTTTTAAAGACGAACAGTTCATAAAAAAGCAAACCTATGTGAAAACTGAAACATGCAAACTCTATTCTAGAGACTTTTGAATATTTCTGCCAAATTTCATCAACATTGACACTTATAATTTTTAGCTATTCCGTTTCAAAGTTGGTGCGTTTTTTTGAGACACAGTGTAGTTGATAATAATAATGATAATAATGCCGACAATTTCTAACGCGCCAGAAATTGCCGGGGAAAATTTAACTCAGGAGTTTGCATATGACAATGTTGTGACAGTTTATTGTGTGGATTTGGGTTATTTATTACAGGATGTTGAATGCAGTACCTATCACATCGGAATCGATGATGACAGTCTGATGAAACAGTTCATCAGTGATGAAATTGGTGAGCTAAACAAAATATTTGCATGTTTGTTTGTAAATTACGTTGTGACTTGTGCCTTGATGTCCTTGCTCTCTTGGCCTTGTCTCAGCCTTACTTTAGTCTTGCTTGGCCTCGGTATGAAAAACTCAGCTCAGCCTTACACTTTTTTCTCGGTCTTTCTTACCCTGTCTGCTGATCCTAGCAACTGCAATTTCAGGATTTCCTAATCCGGGTTTCCAGGAATCCCGCTGTTTTCTAAATCACCAAAATTACTGGTTTTTGAAACAAAAGTTCCAGAATATTGGGAATTAAAACATGCAAATACCGATAATATCTGTCTCATTTTGATTTGAAAATATTGCCATCCAATGTGTCTGAAGGCAGAGATCAGCTCTTGCTGTTCACATTTTCAGAAACATGCTTGGTAGCCTATCGTGGTTCTAAAAATAATGCATTGAAGCACAGTAAAGATTGATAGCAGTTTGACGCTTGAGCACTCAGTGTATGTCATAGTGGTGATGACACAGCACGAATCATGTTAACTGTCATTCCGTCACGATCTAAGTGGTGGAGCTAATTTTATTACAGCAATATCTGCACTACTTCCACTGGTTACCTGTTCGGCAACAGATCCAGTATAAGCTGGAGAACTCGTCTCGCTGTCTTTGTACTGTCGGGCCTGGCGCCGGATTAGCTTGCTGGCGACTGTCAGCTGGTTGCTGTTTCCGGACGGAGACCCCTGCAGTCCGCGGAGTGACGCGTCTGCCATGTGCCACGTCAGATTAGCACTTTCAGTGACCGTTCCTTCGCTGCTGCCGGCCCGTGCGCATGGAACGAGCTGCCGTTCAGCCTACGCGACACTGGACTATCGCCGACTACTTCTGATGATCATTTGAAGACTTGCTTATTCTCTGTTGCGTTTTGAGACCGCGGCACATTTGTGACATTTATGACTTCTTTGTGCCGTTTATAAATTTACTTACTTTCTTAGTGTAGTACTTAATTATCATTAACATATTATCAGCATGATAGTTTCATTTCAGGCAACGTCGCCTTCTGGCCCATAAACTGGCTTACACAGAAAGTACCAGTAAGAAGAAGCCAAGCTGTCACTAGAATGTCACCGACTGTACTGACTCACAGTAGACAATCTAGTACTTAGCGATCGTTGCTAAATAGTATCTCCAGCTGTTTTCAAGATATTGGGCTCTAAGCGTATTGGGGTCACGAGTTTGACCTTTTGGGGTCACGTGACGTCATCGGTCACGTGACCATTTGATTCCCCATCTTAGGCCATTTCCTATTGATGGTTCTTTGGAACCAAGGCTCTATCTCGTACGGTTTCCGAGATATTTAATGGTGAATGTGATTAAATGGATCACGTAACATACGTAACTTTTCAGACAACGAGGTCCATACACCACACTTTAAGCACCACACACATTCTTATGCACTAAAAAAGTCTAAAACCTTAAACGACGTCTAAATAAAGGTCAAGGTCATTCATTTTGGTACCAATCAATTTCTCATATACGACTTCCTATAGGCTGGGGTGTTACTACATGACTTTTGCTGTAGGACGCACCGTTTAGCCACAATACACAATGTCACAGACAGACAACAGATGGCGGTTTGTCGACGGACGCAACAGTAGCATAAGTGCGACCGTTAGTATGGTGAGGTAAACAAGCAAACTGTACAGTGTGTAACATGTTATTCAGCTGGTATCCTATACACTCCAGTTCATCGTTGTCATCAGCAACAGTCTTGTAATACAAAAATACAGTGATAATAATATCAGAGTATACGAAAATCCGAGCTGTCACTAGGATAGCCGACCGTATTGCCTCACAGCAGACTATCTAGTAACTAGCAATTGTTGCTAAGCTACTGATAATGGTCTGCCTCGCATTGTTCTTGAAATCTTGGCTTTGCCTCTGTCTCACTTCGCCTAGGTTGTAGAACAAGTTTCCTTGGTCTTGCCTCTCCATCAAAGCCATCAAAGCTGCTGCCCCAAGCAGACACTGTCTCTACCTCGAGAAAAAAAGTGACTACGTCACTGCTTGTAATGATGACATGGTTTTGTTTGACCGCAGGTTATGGTGTATTTGTCACCAAAAATTTTCGGAAAGGGTCATTTCTCTTGGAATATGCTGGCACATTGCTTGATCCGAAAATTGCAGAGTTAAAACCGGAGCAGACTTACATCTACTATTTCTCACTTGGATCGAAACATTACTGGTATTTGACTGCATTTTATTGTGGCAGTTTATTACGCTGATGCACTGGGAGGATCGCGAGACCCTTCCTTCTAAGGCAGATGAGTACCAAGTCGCTTAAGCCTAAGAAGGCCTAATAACCAGATGACAGCCACAGTTTTTCTTCCATTTAGTGCCCTATTGTTAACTGTAAATCATCAATGAGGTTATTGTTCAATGGGAAAATGTAGCCTCACCTTTTATGGTTTCGTGGCTGTTAGGAGTTAGGACTAGCTTAATTATTCAATTGCTTGGGGAGGATATCATTGACTTATAGTTTGCTTATAGTTCGACTATCTACAAGGTTCAGAGAGCGTGCTTTCTCATACGCCAGACCGGCAGCATGGAACTCTCTGCCACACGAACTCAGAGCTGCACTAACCTTGAACATTTTCAAATCCAGACAGAAGTCACACTTTTTTAAATTGCTTTTAATCTGTAGCCTTGGTTTTATTGACTATGCAATGCACTGCTATCCTTGTTTTTAATTTGTAAACGGCGCACTATAAATTATTTTCATTATAATGACGATGGTGGTGATGCTTGATGTCCAAGTTACAGCAGGGTCTAATAGTCTAAAAACAAGTAAGCTGCTCAGATAACGCAAGCGTACGACAACGATGTCTGCTAGATCACGTGACCCATGCCATGTGGACGGATGTCGAAACACCATTTAGTTAGAGTGGTCTCTATTTTAAATTACTCTTTGCTCTTTTCTTTAATGCCACACAAAACGTCTTCAGACGAGACAAGTTGCTGAGACTTTGTGGGTCAAGACAGATCAGCAGTTTGGCATGTTTGAAAACCGTTTTGAAATCAAGAGATTGAGAATACTTGAGACAGACGAGCTCCCAGTGATTGGAACCAACTATTGTCAACAAATAACAGTGGCGGTGTACCAGTAGTAGTACCGGTAGTAATAGTAGCAGGTATACCACTATGCCACTAGACTGTTGGCTTCTATTGTACATATGGTTTAACTGTTATATCTATGCTATTGCCCATAATGTGAAGTTTACACACCAGCAAAAGAAAACAAATTGCAGTATTTGATGCTTTGAGTTATTGTATTTTGAATGATGTGTCTGTGCTAAGCATCGATGCAACTGAATGCAACCGGCTCGGCCGTTACGTGAATGATTCGCCACTGAGATTCGCCAACTGTGCTCCAAGGGCCATGATGATTGCCGGCCAGCCACGGTTAATGCTGTTTGCAAGTAAGCGTATCCTGGCAGGGACAGAATTGCGGTTCAACTATGGAGGTAGCAATCTCCCTTGGCGCAAGGTATTGCATACAGCTGCATGTATCTTCTGTAGTGTATAGTCCTAGCTTTAGAATGTGATGACTGTGAATACTGTGACGTCACAGCTGTGACGTCATGCAGTTACATGACATTGTCATCGATGACGTTACCCATCCACGCACCGTAGGCACATTCCTATAAGCTCCCTATTGGATACGAACCCCTAATAGCTTAGTATCCGAGATATTCAGTATCAAATTTGCCTACACACAGACTGCCAGATAGTCTGGTTGCCAAGGCCAGATTTTGGGCCATACCCTGCACTGAGAGTTAAAGATTTTTTCTTTGCAGATTTTGGTAGCCCAGATGGTAGGCTTCAATTTCAGGTGATGACTGTTTATCACACTTGAGCAATTTGATACTTATTTATCCCACCCATGGTCGAATACTTTGCTCAATAACTGCCCTATAGTAAGTAAGTAAGTAAAACGAACATTTATATAGCGCATTACCAAAAAATCTCTAATGCGCTGGACATGCGATACATCTAATATAACATGAAGAAGTAAGTCTTCAAATGACGCCTGAAAATGTCTAAAGTCAGCTCTGGGTCTCTCAGACTGTCTGGTAATGCATTCCAGACTGACGGACTTGCCACCAAAAACGCCCAACAGCCAAACGTCTTCCGACGGCACCGTGGAACGATCAGTTTCTGTTGAGCAGCAGATCGCAGGTACTGACGTCCAGTGACCTCCGACGCCGCAGCAGAATAGACAAGCTGTTGTCGTACTTCTGTGTGAAACGAAAGATAACCGATTTGAGAAAGTGATAAATGCGCTAGGACGCAACTGTTCTTTTCAGAGCCTTTCATAACGACAACCCTGACTCACATATGTGGATGCAGAAATTAGCCCATGTTGGTGGTAACTATCAATCAAGCCAAATTAGTAACCCCTTTAGCCAACCATACTAACGGTCGCACTTATGTTTTGTCCGTCCTTCCATCTGTGACACTGCAAAAATGGTCAGAGATAGACCTACATGTATGTTTTACTACGGGGAGCCTATACGAAGTCATTGTTGGAACATGGGTGGGATAAATTAGTAGTAGGATGTTTAATGAAACATATACAGGCGCAAAAGGTACAATATAGGCCTGTTCATGGCCTATGTAAGAGTGTTTTTAACAATACTGGATATTTTCAGCAAGATTTTTTGACCTCTGGTGACCTCATTGAACTTTTGCATACAACGCATAGCACAGTAAAGAGCTGTCAAAATCCAACATTTTGAGTGGTCAGTTGTTACTCTATCATTGAAAAGAACTGATCCAGAAGACGTGTTTCCCCTACACCAATTTTTTTTCGCATTTTTAAATGGTGTACTCCCAACACAAACGGCTGGATTCTGCAAATTGCTCAAGGGCACAGTTATCAGTTATTGTGCTAACAGAATTAGTGTACATTGCTTATTTCAGATGACTGCTAATTTGCGTCCAGGTATATTCATAGATGCCATTTTTATTTAAGTGTCTATGCTTTGCATGAAAGCTAGAGCTTATTATGATAGTTTGCCAGTTAAGTGCATTTATAAGGCCCATTTTAAAGATTCAGATGCATTATACATGAATTGGAGTGGTTATTATTTGTGTTTTGAGTGCACCCATGTTTAAGGTGTATTTTTTACGAGCGACAGCATATATGGTATAGCGCGTATAATGCTATCGCCCGTCCGTCTGTCTGTCCGTCTGTCACACGGGTGTATCATAGAAAAACGGTTGAAGTTAGGATTCTGAAATTTTCACCATATGGTAGCCCCATCCCTCTAGTTTTTGCGGGGCATGTTTCATCCAGAAATTCTAAGGGGTTCCCCCAGAGCGGGGGCGCTAAATGAGGGAGGGGTAGGTAAAATTGGCGATCTTTGAACTTTAAGCCGCCATAAATGGTAAAATGGTAAATGGCTTCAGATATTATAGAGCGCTGGAAAGCGTTAGCATAGCGTCAGCTTTTTCTACCGCTCTTACCATTTACCCATGCAAGATCCGAGTCCATCAACGCTGACAGTCTAAACTCCAACTTCCTACAGCTCAGAAGAAGGAGTGGCGGCCGGCCACAGCGGGCAGTTCACCCCATGTGGTTACCTGTATCTCTGAAACGGTGCAAGATAGGACTATTAAGTTGCTATTGATCACTAATAGGAATGTGTACACGCACTTTCCATTGGTACCAAAATCAATGACCTTGAGTTGTTGCTGTTAGGTTTTAAGGTCACGGTGGGCAAAATTGGCGATTTTCAGTCTTTAAGCTGCCAATATCTCAAAAAAAACGGCTGAAGATAGGATTATGAAATTTTCACCACACGGTAGCCCCATCCCTCTAGTTTCTGCAGGGTAAGTTTTATTCAGAAATTCTGAGGAGTTCCCCCGAGCGGAGGCATCAAACAAGGGAGGGGTGGATAAAATCAGCAGTTTTCTATATTCAAGCGTGAATATCTCGAAAACGGTAGCAGATATGGCTAAAGTTACAATCAGTGACTAATAGGAAGTCACATATAGGCTGTCCATTGACACCTAGATTGATGACCTTGAACTGCTGTAAGGTCAAATTCTCGTGGATTTTCGTGACATTTGTCGTGTTTCGGAGGCAATAACAGCTAAACGAATGCAGACAGACCCGTATTGTCAGCGGCGGAATTGTAGCCCTCTAAATGTACTTTTCAGCAATGTATAGATTGCGTTGATATCGCAAGGCGTTTCTTAGCTAGGGGGCGTCAAACAACGGTGAGGTGGCAAAAAACAAGTCTTCATACACACATGGCTGGCACGCGCTTACCTGGCGTTAACTAGGCTTTCTTGTTTCTGGTTACTAGCCATGTTTAGGCTGCTGTCCTGGATGCATGGTTTTTTTGAGTTGTCCATCTGTGCATCCGTCCGTCCCAGTGATGGGTAATTGATTAAACTAATAATTAAATTAGATAGCTAATAAATTTTAAAAATGCCAGTTATAATCGTTTTTAATTAGCGTTTAGCTGGAGCTAATCGTAATTGCAATTAATTAGCAAATTGGCTAATTTTAATTGTGATTTTTACGCGCGACAGCATATGCTATAGCGTGTATATGCTATCGCCCGTCCGTCTGTCTGTCACACGGGTGGATCAGTCAAAAACGGTCGAAGCTAGGATCACGAAATTTTCACTATACAGTAGCCCCATCCCTCTAGTTTTCAAGAGCAAGTTTCATCCCGCAATTTTGACGGGTTCCCCTGGGCGGCGGCGTTAAATGACGGTGGGGTAGGCAAATTTGGCGATTTTCGGCCTTTAAGCCGCCATATCTCCGAAACGGTGCAACGTGTGACTAAAGTTGTTATTGATCACCATGAATGTGTACACGCGCTTTTGATTGGTACCAAAATCAACAACCTTGGATGACCTTGAATGGATAAACGGTCGTTTTGTGCATCACAATATATTCCGAAATGGTGATTTTCAGCCTCTTTACGCGAAAATATGTTGCAAACGATAAGTAATATACGGCCACGGATACTATTAACCGTCAATAGGAAGTCGACTGGTAGCATCGATGAGCTTGGAGCTTAGAATTATTTATCAGGGTCTTTATACACCCACTACTGTCACGTGTCACCCTTGCTTCAGCTGGGCTTTCTTGTTATTTGGATGCGTTACTTAGCTGCTCTATAGCGCAGGCTTATAGCACAAAGGTTTTGACATGCGTCTATTGCACCCTGTGTGCTAAGTTCTGACGTCGCGTGCAGACTGCTTGCTTGCTTTCTTAGTTTCGCTGGTCAGTTACTTTGTTCTTTGTAAACACTGTATGGTGGCTTGAGGCCATGTTGCTCGCCCGTGGCAACCTAGATCTGTTGGACTGATATTTGGTGGTTGTACACTGGGCTGGTTTGTTGAAGAAACATTCATGGACTGTTGGACAGCTGGATAGCAAGATAATTCTAAGAACAATAAGGATAGTTGGAACTGTTGCATAATTCTAATTGAAATGGATTTGTGATGGTTTGTCTAATGTGTTTTATTTAATGCATTACTTGAAGTCTAGCATGTTGTGTGCTCTACGTTATTTTAGGAGTTTTGGGAAACTTTTCATTAAAAGTCCCAACTAATTAATTATTAACTTATTTTGCTAATTCTAATTAAAGCTTTTTCCAGCAGCTAATTATACTTCTAATTAATTGACTTTTTTTCCCGACTAATTCTAATTCTAATTGGAATTTATTCTAATTAGTCCCACCACTGGTCTGTCCGTCACTCCGTCCATTCCGATACGACACGTGATGAATGCCGGAAGGCATGTTGCTGTCATTGCACAGAAGGGTCCAGTGTGTTGTATAGATGACTTTGTTAACTAATTGGCTGCAATGATGGTGACAATAATAATAATACAAATTCATGAGGCCGAAGGTCATCCATTCATCCATGACGCAAAGTGAGTAGCTGAAGCATCCTGCCAATACGATGTGTCGCCAGAACGATCTGTCAGATGGCAGCTCCCGAGCATTAGTCACCAGTATTCTCGTGTAGTGGGAAGGTCAACCTGGAGCACGCTTTCAGTCAGTGATGACAGGACACCATCTCAACCTCACTGTAGGTCTGAAGGATCTGGTTTGCTGGGACATCATCAAGAAGTCTGGCAACATGTCTGAATAGTCCAAGCCTTCGTTTGCTTAGGATAGATGAGGCCACGAGGAGATCGGTTCGACGTAGAACTGCATCGTTGGAGATGTAATCGTGCCATCTAATGTTGACATCGTGTGTGAAATGAATCAAATCGCCTCAAGTCAGGCTGTGTAAGGGTCCAGGTTTCTGAGCCAGAGGTGTACCGACAACACACACGAAGAATATAATACAAATTTTAGATGATGTGCTGAGATTCTTTTGGTTCCAGATACGGTTCAGACATTTCATTACCCCAGCAGCTAGTCCATTAAGTCGGATGTATTTGCAGCTAGAGTTACTGTTGGATACTGCCCAGGTTTGTGAATCCTTGTACATGGTCAATTGTGTTACCGTTTGCTGCTACATGACATGGTGCCAACCCGCAGCTAAGATTCTGTGCTTCGTTTTGCTCCAGGAAACGTGGAGACCGAACTTCGAGACCTCTCTTCCATTGCAGATAGAGCGACTGTATATTTATCCTGTTGGTCAACAAGCAGGGTGATGTCATCAGCATAGTCAATGTCGGCCAACTTGGACACCAACATTGGAGCTGACATAGTCCATGATAAAGTCTCATGCCTGAGGTAGTTGCGAACGGCAAGGACAGGCGGCCTACTAGGCGCACTGTGGCTGTTGTTGCAGTCTGTAAATTGACAACCTGGTCCAGGATTATGCTAGGAACTTTGATCCCTTTCATGGCCTTCCAAAGTGCAATTCTGTCGACTACTCGACTGAGTCGACTCGAAAGCAGACTTCAGGTCCACGAGTTTGCAGGCTGTTGGAATCCTGTGTATTTCAGCCACCAACCAGAGTGAAAAATTGCATCCAAAGTGGAACAGCATCGCATGAAACTTGACCGATGAGGTCGTTGCTTGTGCAGTAGTGGGTCAAGTCTGGCAGAAGGATATGGGCAAGACAAGAGAGTAATTCTGTGATGCCTGCCACAATCATTCTGAGGCCCTTTTCTATTGTACAGCAACAGTATAATGCCTTCCTTCCACTGTGCTGGGACCTTCCCAGACTTTCAGACCACGCAAAACAGTGGTGTGGAGAGCTGCCTCCCATCCACCGGGTCGCAGGTGGCGGATAGCGACACGGCCATCGCTGGTGGCTAGCTGCGAAATAAGCGGACACTCGTCCGACGAATAAGCAGCCCCGGACCAGCAGCGGCGATCTCGGAGGGCGAGGATGGGGTGCGGCGTGGCAACCTCACTCCTATAAAATGTCCTCAGTGCCCATTGATGAGATTGTGTCGAGCGAGTGAAGGCCGCTTAAAGCCTTCTGCCCGGGCTCTGGAGCCTGTATCTGGTAGTGACAAAAGGTCAGTAATAATAATATTTACTAGAAACGCAGTCATGTTTTCTTCCCAGTTGCATGCAAAAGCTGCAGCGCTGCATGTTGCATGTTTTATTGCAGTTATAATATAGATCTTATGCATAAAGTTTCAAGGGAGGGGAAAGCGGATAGTGTTAGAGATGTGCTGCTTGGATGGATATTTTGGTGTTACTTAAGCAATCTTTTTCGCTATTTGATAAAAATATGCCTTAGCAAGTATTACAAGATTTCAGTTATTTGTGAATGCTAAAAGTGAGAAAAGTTCTCTTGTTCATATTGATTGTATTCGTTATATGAACGATTAGCATTGTATATTCAATTTACACAACTTACACAAACATTTATGCACGTTTTGGACTGTTGTAGATTCTAACTTACTTTTAGGCACTGATATAGTATATGAGGCTTCCTTTCTCATAGCCCAATAGGACATCAACGAAGAAAAGGATGATTGTGCTTCGGGTGCTACTGTACCTTCGGCCATCTTTGACTAAGGTAGGACTAAATAGCTACGTTGATCATAACCTATTCTTAATGTGCTGAATCGATGTTGGACGACACCCAACCAACCTCTGACTAAATAAAAATTAGACGGATTTTTGAGAAATATTGATGACAGTAGCATACACAAGACTGGTCACAAATTTTTCAGTAGTTTCTGGTAAAATGTCATAATTACATTTCTAATCATTCTGCGTGATTGTCATTTTGCTTTTATATGTGAAATAGTTACAGACATGAAATCAGCAAAGATGTGTACGTCATTAACTGTCTCAAACCACGGGTCACACCAGCAAGCGTCAGTCGCTGAGGACGCGGCGACGTCTGACCAGCAGCCGACGTCTCCCGTCGAAGTGCCGGCGACAGTCTCAGACCAAGTCTTCGAGCAGCAAGCGTCAGTCGCTGAGGACGCGGCGACGTCTGACCAGCAGCCGACGTCTCCCGTCGAAGTGCCGGCGACAGTCTCAGACCAAGTCTTCGAGCAGCAGCCGTCAGATCATTGTGTAAATTCTACTGAGTCCCACGAAGAAGTGGCCACAGGTTAACATTATTGCTTTGCTTTTGTGTTGCGAGCTGTAGTGAATTTTAAGTACAAGTGCATTGCTATCAGAATCAGACAACTCCACGTTGTCCACTTGTCCCTCCCTTCAGCAAGCAGTTATTGGTATGGTTGATTGTGCTCGTGGGCTGATGGTTTGTTCAAGCTTACTGGGTGTCTCAACTTTACAGCGACAGCACTAGAGGTGCACCGTATCCAGATCCAGATCCGGCCAGTTATCCGGTGTTTTTTCAGGATCCAGTAGGATTCAGATCCAGGTGGATGCAAACAGTCTGGATCCGGTCAACCGGATTCATTACCGTGTAGTAGTACCAAGCATGCACTGTGTTTTATCACCCAATGTCAGGAAAGTATGAAATCTTTAAATAAGTAAGAAATTCATGGTGCAGCATCACAACAAATTACGAAATTGTCTTGTCTTTTATGATTCGATGTTTTGATATCCTCATTGGTTGCAATTCAGCTTTGATCCGGATTAGGCTACATCCGGATCCGGATGTAACCTATTCAGTAACCTAACCAATTCAGCTACCGGCTTGTCATACTAAAAATGTCTATATCTTCCATTTATTGACATTAAGATCTGGATCCGGCCGTATCCGACAGTAATGGATCTGGCAGGATCCGGATATCCGGATCCGGCCGGATAGTACAATATCGGATCCGGTGCACCCCTAGACAGCACGTTGTTTTTAGTAAGTGATGGTACATGTTTTACCCAAAATATAGGCACTGTGGTTTAGTTGGTGGAGCGCTGAAGTCAGATAATACTGTACGTTGTGAATTTGACTAATACCGTGGTTTATTTATGAGAAACCGTAGGCAAGTGTCCACGTGTTAAGCCCGCCGTACAAGTAAAATAAAAGAGCTAAAATAAAATAAATGAAATATTTTATTGCAGTTGTACGGACGCGCTGCAATAAAATAAAAGAGCCTTGCAAGTTGTTGCATGGTCATTATCATAAAATTTAACAAGTCGAATATTCCTGCAACAATTTTAGCGTTGCAGCCAATCAGCGACGTCATTGCAATCACGTTCGGTGCACGTCACGCCCAGCGTAGCCAGGCAGGGCCTAGCAGACAGCAAAACGTGGCTGTACAAGCTGTCCGATTTCGATGTTTAACTTGAAAGCCTAATATTGCTGTAGCCCGACGAGCCCTGCCTTTGGGATGTCTCCAAGAAAATATACAGCAATCAAGATGCTGAGAAAGCGGCAATTAGGAAGATCGCTGAGAAGATGGTTGGCTCGGTGGCACTACTGGTAGCGCGTTGGACCAACGATCGGAAGGTTGCGGGTTCGAGGCCTACTAAAGTAGTGTGTATCACAGTGTTGACAGGTAACCGCATGGGAAGTGAACTGCCCGCTGTGGCCGGCCGCCACTCCTTCCGAGCTGTAGGAAGTTGGAGTTTAGACTGCGAGCGTTGATGGACTCGGATCTGGCATGGGTAAATGGTAAGAGCGGTAGACAAAGCTGACGCTAATATGCTGACGCTTTCCAGCGCTCTATAATATCGGAAGCCATTTACCATTTTACCATTTACAGACGTTGATTACGTAAGTTTCTTCTCAGAGACTCCGACTCATCGGCTGCCACGACTGCAACAACGCCCGCCGCAGCTGCAATCACGCTTGACAACGCGTTGTTATCATCCATTCGAGTTCTATGCTTACTTTAATTTTGTAAACAACACAAAATGCGTCACAATGAATCGATCAGTACGTGTTGCATGCCCGTGCCGCGTTTATTGCCTTGGTGTAACAACTGGCCACAATGTGATAGACAGCTGAAGATCCCGCCCACCTGCAAGTCTTGCATGAAAATATTGCAGTTGTACGGATGGCTGCAATAAAATAAAATAAAATATATTTTTATATTTTATTTTATATATATTTTAACCTAAAATATATAGTTTTTTATTTTATTTTACTTGTACGGCGGGCTTTACGGCCAAATCAGCTTCATGCACTCCATGAGATGGGCCATAACTTGTTAGCTCTTGGATGGTCTTATAGCTAATTTGGAGGTTGTTTACAGGTAAGGTGCAACTGCAAATCTAATTGTCTTTTAAACGGACAAAAAATGGCTGCAAACTGTGCTGTGGTATCACTATCTCATGCCAGTCAGTTGCTGCTTGCCAGACTGTTATGCTGCTGGTTCTGTTGCTTTGGACTAAGTTTTGCTTGTAATTTGTTTAGCACATCAGCATGACATTGCATCCGGTGTCGTTACGTTCACGCGCCAGCATGGTGATAACCGCCAGCGATGTGGAAAGTGTGGCAGACTAGCCAATCGGGTATGAATTAGTTTATTAACAACAAGAAATCTGTACCTGCATTGTTGTACTGCGTAGCGTTCACATTTATCCGCATGCAAGTTTGTACAAAAACTGAAGTGGTGGATTTCAATCGGAGGTTAAGCCAACTTCTAAGAAGTCTATTCATGACGATCACAGAAGTTTTCTTGTCTTTGCCTCCTTGATCTTTCTGCCGCTTTCGACACCATCGACCATAACATACTAATCACCCAGTGTACAATAGGCTAGTCTGTCGGACGCGTGAAATTTGAAGGCTTGGAAAGGGTATACTTTGACGCAATCGTACATGCCAACCGCCACGTCGCCTGACAATGCGAGCCAATTCAGATACCGGCTTGTCATACTAAAAATGTCTATATCTTCCATTTATTGACAGAGATTTGGGGGCAGCATGGTTTTGTTAATGTTGCTGTTGTTAATGTTTTTGTCACTGCGTTATCAGTATTGTGGTTTTGTGTTCTGGTCCAGAGATGCATTGACTGCAGTTGCATATGCTGCTATCACTGTGACAAACAACACAGCCAGATGAAAAGGCATCTGTCTCTCTTTGTTCAGGTTGGTTTTGAACAGCCATATTATGCCATATTAAGTATCAAATGTCATGTACTGTTGCTTCGATGGTTATGCGCTTGGCATTTGCGGGTCGCAGTGTTTCGGGCTGCCATCTAAAAGCGATAACATTGGAACAGCCTTGGTAAAGGGCTATGCGCTTTATCTGTCCTGCACTCCTGCTTAGATCGATGCGACCCGCTACCCTTCATGAGATGGTAAAGTGTATAAGCTTCAAGTATTAATACCGGTACTTAATCCTACAGCAGCCTACTGGCGGGCCTGCAAACATAGTCGAATGGCTTGGTTTCTGGGTCAGCAGCCATCTGCCATTGTCAGGCATTCATCAAATGAACATAACATCGTACATGTGTTGTTATTATCTGTGCAGCAGAAATAAGTGATTAGTTAATCGTTTGTAAAATTGTCCGATTAGTTTTCTGTATCGAGTAAAAAAATTCAAACTTTTTGGAGTTCCGAGCAAGACTGACGTCACTAATCCTCATTTTTTCCATCCATTGTGGCACAGTTATTTCTTGGTGTATCAATAGCACCGGAGCTTATGAACGTGGGTTGATTGATTGATTGACTGAGCATGGTTTAACGTCTCCAGCAACACAGTATAAGTTATATGGTAGACGGTTTTACAGGTCAAAACACCCAACCAACAGCATCAAAGTACTGAAGGAACACAGAGTACACAAATAACACAGAAATACAATAAGTGCACAGATATGCAAATAACAACAAATCCCCTAGTCTACACTAATATGGGGTGACTAGGGAATGGCTCCACAAAGGAATGTGGGACGGTTAATTGCAATGAATACCAGACCTGATTAACTTTTGGCTCAAATAAGTCAAAGATAAACTTGACTGCAACTTCATCATGGGGCAGGCAGTGGGATACATGTCGACGTTTAAAGTCGTGTCACAGTAGCCGTGACATAATTCTTTCACAGTCAGTGGCAGAAAGTATAAGTATTCAGTGCAATATATGCAAATATGCAAATTTATGGCAGCTAGGTTCTTTGCTGGTGTTTTGGTACCACTGCCAGCAGCATTAGTAGTGAGATTACATCTGAGATTGCATCAATACATTTAACAGCAGTCACAGTGCGGATCACGTGTGATTGCTCAAAGCATATTTCTGCACACTGTTATTTTGCAGCAAACTTGTTCTCCACAGCAAGCGTCAGTCGCTGACGACACGGCGACGACCGTCGATGACCAACAGCCGACGTCTCCCGTCGAAGTGCCGGCGACTGTCTCAGACCAAGTCTTCGAGCAGCAAGCGTCAGTCGCTGACGACGCGGCGGCGACGACCGTCGATGACCAGCAGCCGACGTCTCCTGTCGAAGTGCCGGCGACAGTCTCACACCAAGTCTTCGAGCAGCAAGCGTCAGTCGCTGACGACACGGCGACGACCGTCGATGACCAGCAGCCGACGTATCCCGTCGAAGTGCCGGCGACAGTCTCAGAACAAGTCTTCGAGCAGCAAGGGTCAGTCGCTGACGACACATCGATGGCAGGCATCACTGTGTATAGCAAACTCTGTGGTGACAAAGGCAAAAATCGAAAAGCTCCGTGTTACTTTTGTGACAAATTCGTATACCAAATGCCACGTCATTTGCGTACAGTGCATGGTTCAGAAGTAGCAGTCGCCGAAGTTTGTGCGAAGTCCTGTCGAAAGGATGTTGAGCTTGGTTTGCAAAAGTTAACTCATCAGGGTTGTTTCAAGTATAATTGCAATATTATCAGCCAAGGTAGCGGTGTGCTGCTTGTTGCACGTGCACCGAAATGTAGTCGCACTGCCGAGGAGTTCATGCCTTGTACATTTTGCCTCCAGTTTTTTGTACGAGATGAATTGTATAGACACTGCCGTGAGTGTAAGTTTCGCGCTGCCGATTCTCCGGAGAAGGGCTTCGTAAGTATGGCACAAGCATTACTGGAAGGTTATGTATCTGCTGAGAACAACTGCTCAGCTGAGTTGAAAGAACATGTCTTTTCTAGAATGCGATTTGATCAACTGAAACGAGTGGCTAAGTCTGATATGATGATCACAAAGCTTGGCAGTATGCTGTTCATGAAGCTAGGCCAAAAAAGAGCAACAGATATTTCAGCACGCATGAGGGAGCTTGCTAGACTTCTCGTCCACGTAAGGAGTGCAGATGAAGCTGTCACTCTGTGTGACTTGCTCAGTGGAAGGAATTTCGACCGTGTAGTGGCTGCCATAGAATTGGAAGCAGGTTCAGCCGTGACAGAAAGTGGTCGACGTATATTCAAGAAGCCAGCATTTGTAATAAGAGTGGCAGGAAGTTTGTTGAAGTGTGCCCACTTAAAGCAGGGTGCAGCTTTGCGTGCTGGTGACACATCGTCATTCAAGGCTGCGGAGGATTTCATCACTCTCCACCGAGCAGAGTGCACAGATCGACTGCTTTCTGCAGCTCATTCCTCGTATCGACTAAAAGGAAACAAACTCTGTGAATACCCAGATGAACAGGACCTGAAGCAGCTCAAGACCTATTTGCAGCGAGAAATGGCACGTCTCTGTACTGAACTGCACAAACATGGTGATTCGCGATTGTGGCGTGAGCTGGCTGAGTTGACTATGACGAGGGTGATAGTATTCAATGCCAGGCGTGGCTCTGAAATTGCAGACCTGACTTTGGATGAGTTCGACACAGCAACATCGGATTTTGATCCCGCCGTATCTGCTACACTAACGCAGGTTGAGAAACAGCTCTTGGCAAGGTTGAAAGTGATTCAAGTCGTCGGCAAGCGGAACAGACCTGTCCCGGTTTTGTTAACTGAGGACATGCACAACAGCGTGGCGGTGGCGGTGCTGAAGGAGATGCATTTGGGGAGTGAGGTCTGCGAGGAAAATAAATATTTATTCGCGCTGCCGGCATCGAAAACGTCTCGTCTACATTTCTACGGTGTACTTCAGAGAGTGGCTGTGGACGCGAAGTTAAAGAAACCAAGGAATTTGACCACCACACGGCTGCGGAAACACCTAGCCACAGTTGTACAGGTATACTTCTATTCACTGTACACTGTCGATGTTTGTTACTCTAAAATCAGATTGTGAAATGCTATTAATGTTACGTAGTGAACGGATTTATGGCCTCAGCATTTAAGAATTGCATGTCTTGTAAAACAGCTCTTGGCAAGGTATATGCATAGAAGAAGCTAATCTGTTGTCAAAGTGTTCATTATCATTGTTCATTGGCAGTCACATAGCGAAGGCTGGACATCTCACACTAGTCATGGTTCGGTATACCGAACAAGAATAGAAAGCCTAGCTGATGCTAAGGTAGGAAAGTGCGCAACAGCAGTGCGTGAGTGAAGGCCCCCAGGTAAGAAATGTATGACAAATCAACGCCAGGAACATAATGTTGAAAAGTACATTCAGTGGGTTACAAAATGTGACAGATGGACGGACAGATAGATGGGCGATAGCATATAGCATGCTAAGCCTATGTGCTGTTTGCTGTCGCGGACAATATGGGTCTACATGCATTTGTTTAGTCATTGTTGACTCCCAAACCTGCGAAATCCTGCGAAATTCTGAGAGTTCAAAGTTGTAGCAGGTCAAGGTCATCCATCTTTGTGTTAACTGAAAGCGCATACGTGACTTCCTATTAGTGATTAATAGTAACTTTGGCCGTACATTCTACTGTTTTCGAAATATTGATGTTTAAAGCTAGAAAATGGCTTGTTTTTTCCCACTCCTTTTTGTTTGACGTCCCCACTCGGGGAGAACCCGTTAGAATTTCTGGACGAAACTTACTTTGAAAAACTAGAGGGATGAGGATCAGGCTACTGTATGGTGAAAATTTAATAATCCTACAACCGTTTTTGACTGATCACCCGTGTGACATACGGACGGACAGACAGACGGACAGGTCACAGCTTATAGTGCGCAAAGCACATGTGCCAGCGAGCCAATAGCTGAACCGAAATCTTGGAATAATAGTGGACTAAGAAGTCATGGAACAATTTGTGACGTCGCTGTAGGGTTATTTTAATCGAAAAGCCCGCAGAAACTGACATGTCTCTTGTGACCAGAGACTTGTTTGCAGAGTAAAGTTTTGCTACTTTTCCTAAACATTATAATCTACATCATTATCTGTCTGGTTGTGCCGTTGTGGTTTTCTTAGTGAACTGTACTTCTGTGACTTGGTGTTTTGATTAATAATTCAATTTTATTTTTATCTATTAGGCTAGCCCACATTTCAATTGTTATGACTTTGTGAATTTGTGAAAACCGAAACGCCGAACTGATATCAAGGTGCTGGGAAAAGCCATCACGGAAAACCGAACTGACATAAAAACGACAAAAATACCGAATTGTTAATGATACCAGCTAAAATGATTGGCCATCACTATCTTACATGGCCACCAAACTTTGGAAAGACGCTCAGCTGTCTGCAGTTGTGACTCCGTAGGTTGAAAATCATTCAAGTTGTTGGCAAGCGGACAGACCTATCCTGGTTTGATTGACTGAGGCACAACAGCATGGAGGTGTTGAAGGAGACACGTGTGGCGAGTGGTGTGTGTGTGAGGAAAATCAATATCTTTTCGCGCTGCCTGCATCGAAAACTTCTGGTCTACATTTTTACGGTGTACTTCAGAGAGTGGATCTGGGCACAAAGTTGAAGAAACCGAGGAACTTGACCACCACATTTCTCCCGTCAAAGTGCCGGGGACTGTCTCAGACCAAGTCTTCCAGCAGCAACCGTTAGTCGCTGACGATACATCGACGACCGTCGCTGACCAGCAGCTGATGTCTCCCATCAGTGCCACCGGCGGCAGCGGTAATACCAACAAATCATTGCAGTCAACGGAGTTAAACGATACTATAAGCTCAGTATGAGCAGCATAACTGTGTATGTGTACCGGTATAGCAAACTTTGTTGTGACTTGTAACAAAGGCAATAATCGAAAAGCTATGTGTTACTTTTGTGACAAATTCGTATACCAAATGCCACGTCATTTGCGTATAGTGGCTGGCTCAGTAGTAGAAGTCGCCGAATTTTGTGCCAAGTCCTAGGATGTTGAGCTTGGTCTGCAAAAATGAACTCACCAGTGTTGTTTAAAGTACAATTGCAATATTATCAGCCAAGGTAGTGGTGTGCTACTTGTTTGTTGCAAGTGCACTGAAACGTGGTTGCACTGCCGTTCATGTTCATGCTTTGTACATTTTGCCTCCAGTTTTTTGTACGAGATGAATTGTATAGACACTGCCGTGAGTGTAAGTTTTGCGCTGCCGATGACCCGAAGAAGGGGTTCGTAAGTATGGCACAAGCATTACTGGAAGGTTATGTATCTGCTGAGAACAACTGCTCCGCTGAGTTGAAAGAACATGTCTTTTCTACACTGTGTCTCAAAAAAATGCACCAACTTTGAAACGGTATAGCTCAGAATTATAGAGAACGATTTTGATGATTTTTGGCAGAAATATTCAAAAGTCTCTAGAATAGAGTTTGCATGTTTCAGTTGTCATATAGGTTTGCTTTTTTATCAACTTTTCGTCTTTCAAACCGGACGCCAAAAAATAACGCCAAATTTGACGCTATAAGCACGCGCTAACATTAGCGAGGTGGATTTTATAAACATGCACCTAAGCTCATAATATTTGGCACACATGATCTGCTAACATTTATACATGATACACTACTCAACAAATTACTCCTAATGCAGTTTTACTTAAGTAATATTTGTCTGAAATCGCATCACCGAAAGTGACGAAAATTACGCGTCAAAACTGCCTGTTAATATGACGACATGACGACTGTTCTGAACTTTCTTGACTTCACCGTTAATGCTGTTTTTCGTCCAACGTTTATCCCGAAACTTTATTATAAACTGCCGAGCATTCTATCCTTTACATTCATACAGATTTTTGATGCAAATTTTGTCTTCTTTACTGAATGGCGTCAAAGTTGCCGCGTTTGCTTGATACAGCGTCAAAATTCGCGTTATTTTCGGCGTCTGGTTTTAAAGACGAAAAGTTCATAAAAAGCAAACCTATATGACAACTAAAACATGCAAACTCTATTCTAGAGTCTCTTGAATAGTTCTGCCAAATTTCATCAAAGTTGATCATTACAATTTTCAGCTATACCGTTTCAAAGTTGGTGCATTTTTTGAGACACAGTGTAGAATGCGATTTGATCAACTGAAACGAGTAGCTAAGTCATCAGGGTTGTTTCAAGTATAATTGCAATATTATCAGCCAAGGTAGCGGTGTGCTGCTTGTTGCACGTGCACCGAAATGTAGTCGCACTGCCGAGGAGTTCATGCCTTGTACATTTTGCCTCCAGTTTTTTGTACGAGATGAATTGTATAGACACTGCCGTGAGTGTAAGTTTCGCGCTGCCGATTCTCCGGAGAAGGGCTTCGTAAGTATGGCACAAGCATTACTGGAAGGTTATGTATCTGCTGAGAACAACTGCTCAGCTGAGTTGAAAGAACATGTCTTTTCTAGAATGCGATTTGATCAACTGAAACGAGTGGCTAAGTCTGATATGATGATCACAAAGCTTGGCAGTATGCTGTTCATGAAGCTAGGCCAAAAAAGAGCAACGGATATTTCAGCACGCATGAGGGAGCTTGCTAGACTTCTCGTCCACATAAGAAGTGCAGATGAAGAGGCAGTCACTCTGTGTGACTTGCTGAGTGGAAGGAATTTCGACCGTGTAGTGGCTGACATAGAATTGGAAGCAGGTTCAGCCGTGACAGAAAGTGGTCGACGTATATTCAAGAAGCCAGCGTTTGTAATAAGAGTGGCAGGAAGTTTGTTGAAGTGTGCCCACTTAAAGCAGGGTGCAGCTTTGCGTGCTGGTGACACCTCGTCATACAAGGCTGCAGAGGATTTCATCACTCTCCACCGAGCAGAGTGCACAGATCAACTGCTTTCTGCAGCTCATTCCTCGTATCGACTGAAAGGAAACAAACTCTGTGAATACCCAGATGAACAGGACCTGAAGCAGCCTAAGACCTATTTGCAGCGAGAAATGGCACGTCTCTGTACTTAACTGCACAAACATGGTGATTTGCAAATGTGGCGTGAGCTGGCTGAGTTGACTATGACGAGGGTGATAGTATTTAATGCCAGGCGTGGCTCTGAAATTATAGACCTGACTTTGAATGAGTTCGACACAGCAACATCGGATTTTGATCCCGCCATATCTGCTACACTAACGCCGTTTGAGAAACAGCTCTTGGCAAGGTATGTGCATAGAAGAAGCCATTCTGTTGTCAAAGTGTTCATTATCATTGACAATCACATAGCAAAGGCTGGACTTCTTACACTAGTCATGCTTTGGTACACCAAAAAACTGAACAAAGTAGGACATGCGAGTTCGGGCCCACCAAAATCGACTTTTCGAAATACTATATTTCACCTCTTAAGGTGCTGGCCCCTCAAATTTTTATACCCGCTAGAGACTGACCAAGGCTTGCTAGCGCACACCCCAAATGGGAACGGGTCCCCAAAAACTTTAAGGGTGAACATTTTGAAAAAGAAAATGGTTAAAAAAATTCCTGCTCCCTGGGAATAGTGGGAGTAACCTCACGAAACTATACCAGGCGACGTCCCATGAGGCAGTCGTGATAAAGTGAGTACAACTTTTGGAAGGGCCGCCCCCAACAAAATTTGGGAGGGCAAAAAAGTCCAAAATAAGGCGCAATTTCTAAAAACTTTCAACTTTGATCGCCAATATATTTGGAACAGATCGACATAATGAAAATCTGAAAAAAGCACTTGATCAACTACAGCCTATACCCATTCGGCAAAAAAATTAGTCAAAGACAAAAAATGTTTAACAAAAAAGGCATGGATGTTGACACACTCAAGTGAACTTCTTTCGGATTTCAGACCTTAGAGGGGTGCTGCCAATCTAATTTTACACACCCTACAACCCCTAAAGTGTATTTTAAAGGCGGACTCGTGGCGCCAGGCGGCCTCAAGTTGGGCTATGCATATTTCTAATTCAATTTTATTTTATCTATTAGGCTAGCCCGCATTCCAATTGTTCTAATTTTGTGAATTTGTGTAAACCAAAATACCGAACTCATATCACGGTATTTGGAAAAACTGTTACCGAAAACCGAACTGACTTAAAAATGACAAAAAATACTGAAGAGTTACCACCTCAGAACTATGGGGGTGCCACTTGCAATATGGGATCACACAATGTTACTTTCCACCCGACACAAGGCAACACACCCCGCCTTAACCCCAGCAATAAGGCTGATACTTGATGTACGTACCCTGGAGGGATGGAACGCGGAGTTATACTGCCGTGTACTACTGACATATGATCACATTTTCCTAGACTTTTTAGTTCAGTATTTTACAGTTACTGTCAAACAACTTGTTACCACAGAACATCAGTTTTCGGCATTTTCGGCATTTTATGCCGTCTTACCGTTTGGTACACAAACGTAAAACACAACGATTGCTGTGTTGTTGTATTATAGCTAGTCGATATGACACCAAACAAGCTGCAGTGGCTGTCGAGCCATAAGGGGTATGATGTCGGCAGTCGGCACACATAAGCATAGTTATCGTTTGTATGACAACCGCATCGAGTTCACAAGTTGGAAAGTTGCTGTATGCTGTCGACTGTGGCAAACCGATCACAGGCTCTTCACTGAATATGCTGCTCACACACACACACACACACAGAAGTATGGTAAAACGCAGCAACACCATGATTGATTGATTGTGCAGTGTTTTAAGTCCCCGCCAACACAGTATAGGTTATACGGGAGACAGTTTTTACAGGTCAAAAGACCCAACCAACAGCATCAAAGTACTGAAGGAGATTCTACAAGTCAAAATACAGTAGTAAAGCATACATAGAGTTCGCTACTGAAACGCAAACGCCAAGAAATATTTTTGTGTGAAAGACTTTTGTGTGACCTTGACCTTTGACAAGACCTGTTTCGCACTAACTGCAACCAGGTCATCTGTGCCACACTAGATCGAAAATGTGCCGATTAGTGATGTCAGTCTTGTTAAGAACTCTAAAAGTTTGATTGGATTTTTCAATCAATCCAAAAATTAATCGGACAATGTTACAAACGATTAATCTATTAACTAATCATTAATTTCTGCTGCACTAATAATAACAATACCTGTACAATGTTTATAGTGGTGTGGTCATACATTGCATAGTCACTGTCAGAGTTCCCTCTGTTCACTTGAATGCCTGACAGTGGCAGATGGCTGCTGACTCAGAAACCAAGCCATCGAACTTTGGCTAGTCATTCAGGTAGATTGCTGTTGGATTACACCCACTATTAAGTATCAATACTGAGCCTGAAAGCTTATACACTTTACTATCTCATGAAGGGTAGACGGCCGCGTCGATCTAAGCAGGACAGATAGGGTGCATAGCCTGTTACCAAAGCTGTTTCAATATTCTGTCGTTTTTAGGTGGCATCCCGAACCACTGCGACCCTCAAGTACCAAGTGCATAACTACAGAAGCAACAGTATATGATATTGTATAGTATATGACTATCGTAGTATATGACTACTTAATAGTCATTCATATGGCACAATATGGCTGTTAAAACCAACCTGAACAAAGAGAGACAGTCTGACAGATGCCTTTCCATCTGATTGTGTACTTGTGACGGTATAAGCCAATCAATGCATCTCTGGACCAGAACACAAAACCACAATACTGGTAACGCAGTGACATAAACAGCAGTCAGCAACATTAACAAAAGCCAGAGTGATTTGTTGAAAGGTGGCATCGCTGCCCCAAATATCTTTTCTTGGAAGATTGGGACATTTTTAGTATGACAAGTAAGGATTATATTGATAAGCTGAGCTGACTATCGTTATCGATCGCCACCCACACAATGTTACGATATCGTTGTACAGACTGCGCCTACTATATCCACTCAATGGGTGTCTTCCCGATTCGCCGAAATTAGGGTTTAGGGTTAGGGTTGTGGTTAGCGTTTCGGCGAATCGGGACTGAACCACCCAATGTTAGCACACAGATATCTCCGAGTAATTGGGGAGTGCCGGTATGTAAGTATGTGGGCGGTTTAGCACTGTAACTGTAACAGACAATATCTGGTAATTTCTCTCGATGTATGAAAACAACAGCGCAGTAATTACATACGATACGATACGATAGGAGAGTTTAACGTGGACTCGAAAGCTGAGTATTCAGCTTTATCTAGCACGCGTAGCCAGAAAAAGAAACTAAAACAACCAACGCCAGTGCCCCTTTAATACAGTACAGGCTAAGATCCGTGAAGTCAGTCCGGAAGGAATAAGAGTGACTATGGAGGAAAGTATTTGTGAAAGAGATGAGTTTTAAGTCTGGAGTGAAAGGTCGAGGGAGTGACAGATGGTGAAAACGAAGGTGATGACTGTGATGAGGTGATATGCGTAGGATGTGAGCCAGGAGGAGAGTGAACACAATGAGGTTGACGGAATGAAGAAGGGAGTTGATTCCACAGGTGAGGTGATGCATAAGACACATGTCTGTCGGCATTACGATACGATACGATACGATAGGAGAGTTTAACGTGGACTGGAAAGCTGAGTATTCAGCTTTATCTAGCACACGTAGCCAGAAAAAGAAACTAAAACAACCAACGCCAGTGCCCCTTTAATACAGTACAGG
>Ga0209787_1000059_pt1 | contig 30580 bp, 37 predicted proteins | sample WorMetLIZISLAND2_2_FD_187414 | JGI IMG/M metagenome (GOLD analysis project Ga0209787, IMG submission 187414) | Marine gutless worms symbiont microbial communities from Max Planck institute for Marine Microbiology, Germany - Olavius loisae LIZARD... ... | reverse complement strand
GCCAGGTCGAGAAGGACCAGTTGGCGCTGGCCCTCAAGGGCGCCAACGAGGAGGTCCGCGAGTTGTTCTTCGCCAACATGTCGGAACGCGCCGGCAAGATGATGAAAGAAGACATGGAGGCCATGGGGGCGGTCCGCCTGAAGGACGTCGACGACGCCCAGGCCGGCATCGTGCAGACCGCCAAGGCGCTGGCGGACGCCGGCGAGATCGTCATCGCGTCCGGCGGCGAGGAAGACGAACTGGTGTTCTAAGCCCCTTCACCGCCCCATTGACTATTAGAATCGCTCTCTTCCTGCTATCTTACACGGCCATTGGAGGTTCCGCCGATGACCGCTCGCTTCGCACATATCCCGCTGGTTATCGTCTTCGCCCTCACCGTCGTCTCAGCGCCCGCCCTCGCCGCCAAAGGTTCCAAACGCAGCTTGGCCGAACAGCGGGCCATGGGTCTGATCGACACCGGACTGGTGCCCACCTATCCGACGGCCGATACCTGCCTCGAGGTGTCATCACCGTTTGCATCCAGGACGCGCTACGATGGAAGCCTCCGGGTCCTATTCTCCAATAACGGCTATCACGGCGGCATGGACATCACCATCGACATCGGCGAGCCGATCCTGGCGGTGGCCGACGGCGAAGTGATCCACGTGGCGACCGGCGGGCGGCTCGTCGGCAACATGATCATGCTGCGCCACGCGCCCGGGGACACCGGCCTCGAGCAATGGCTGTTCAGCAAATACCAGCACCTCGACAAGCCGGCGACATTGAGCCGGGGCGACCGGGTCAAAATGGGCGACGTCATCGGCATCGGCGGGCGGACGGGTACGACCGGTGGACACTATGGGGCGGAGGGTTATCCGCATCTCCACATGAATATCTATCTCAACAGTACCGGGCGTTATAAGGTGCGGCGCGGCACCAAGGTAGGGATCCGGGATATGGTGTTCGCCGACCCTCTCGCGCTTTATTTCGGCAAGACCTTGGACAGCCTTGAAATCCGCGCGTTGCCCGACGATCAGAAAACCTTCACTATTCCTTATGTGACGACGGACGGACGTACGGTCCCGGAAAGCACACGCTTCGTCTGGCCGATCCGCTGCCGCCCCAATTGAGGCGTTTCAGTCGATCGGCCTCGAAGAATCCAAGTTGGTCGCACGATTCTCGATTTCAACACGATCGGCAAAGGCCGTCTGGCAGCCGACGCTGAGGCACGCCAAGCCACCGCCGGCACTGGCCAGTTCCATGGCATTCGGTAAATTCGACCCCTCGGCCATAGCCGCTGTCAGGGTGGCGACGAATGCATCACCGGCACCGGTGCTGTCGATTGCATTGATATGGAGTGCCCCGACCGACCAATGGCCGCCGCCGGAGAAGGCCCGCGCCCCTTCGGGTCCCAGGGTCACGATGGTGGTGACACCGTGGCGATCATGAAGGCTTCGCGCCGCATCGACGGGGTCGGTCTCTCCTCCGGCTACGGCCCTGGCTTCGATCTCATTGACGATCAGATAATCGCACCGGCTGATCACATCTTCCGGCACGGCCATGGTCGGCGCCGCGTTGAGCACGACCCGGGCGCCGCGCTCCTTGGCCCGTTCGATCAGTGCCCAGTTCTCCTCCAGCGTCACTTCCAGCTGAAGCAAAAGCCAGGTCTCCGGGCCCAATAGGGCGTCGGGCACCTGGTCGGCCCGACTTGCCCGGTTGGCGCCGGTGGCCAGGATGATGCTGTTCTCGCCCGAAGGCACGATGCCGATGGAGGCGACCGCAGTCGGCAGCGACCCGCGCGCGACGTATCGAGTGTCGACCGGGCTTTCATCGAGAACGGATAGCGCCTGATCGGCAAAGGCATCGGAACCGACGGTGCCGATCATGTAAACCGGCATTTCCGCAGCCGACGCCCGGGCGGCCGCAACAGCCTGGTTGGCCCCTTTGCCGCCGGGCACTAGCTGGTAGTCCGGGCAAAGCACGGTCTCACCGGGCCGCGGGAAGCGCTCGACCCGTTTCAGCATATCGACGACGAGTGATCCGAAAACGACGATCATGGTCCCGATCTTAGGGCGCAGGAGCACAAGGGCAACCAACAAACCGCGCCTTTACCCCCGCCATTCGATCGCCTTTAATCGCCCGGCCCGCCAACCCGTCAATCCGGTGATCCGCCAATGACCGCCTACCCTGCCCTGCTTTCGCCCCTCGACCTCGGCCCCTTCACCCTACCCAACCGGGTTCTGATGGGCTCCATGCACACCGGCCTCGAGGAGATCGACGGCGGCATGGAACGTCTCGCCGCCTTCTATCGCGAGCGTGCCGAAGGCGGCGTCGGGCTGATCGTCACCGGCGGTTTCTCACCCAACGCGGAGGGACGCCTCAATCCACACGCTGCGACCCTGGAAACACCGGAACAGGCGGCCGAGCACAAAGTCGTCACCGGTGCCGTACACGGCGCCCAGGGGCGAATCCTGCTGCAGATTCTGCACGCCGGTCGCTATGGGTATCACGACGACATCGTCGCTCCGTCGCCGATCCAATCGCCAATCAACAAGACCGCACCTCGCGAAATGAGCGGGGCTGATATCGAACGGACCATCGACGACTTCGTCAATTGTGCCCGAATGGCCCGCGAGGCCGGTTACGACGGTGTTGAGGTGATGGGCTCGGAAGGATACCTGATCAACGAATTTACTGTGCCCCGGACCAACCAACGGGCCGACGCCTGGGGCGGCGACGCGGAGAAACGGATGCGTTTCCCTGTCGAGATCGTAACCCGAATGAGAAACGCCCTGGGCCCGGATTTTTGTATCATGTACCGGCTATCCATGCTCGACCTCGTCGAGGACGGAGCTACCTGGGAGGAAACCGTGGCCCAAGCCAAGGCCCTCGAGGCCGCTGGTGCAACCCTGATCAATACCGGCATCGGTTGGCACGAGGCGCGCATCCCGACCATCGCCCAGGCCGTGCCGCGCGGCGGGTTCACCTGGGTTACGGCGCGCATGATGGGTGAAGTCTCCCTGCCGCTGGTCACGACCAACCGCATCAACATGCCGGACGTGGCCGAGCGCATCATTGCAGATAGACAGGCCGACATGGTTTCCATGGCCCGGCCGTTCCTGGCCGACTCCCATTTCATCGCCAAGGCGGCGGCTGGTGAAGCGGAGCGCATCAACACCTGCATCGCCTGCAACCAGGCCTGCCTCGACCATTACTTCACCGGCCGCACGAGCACCTGCCTGGTCAATCCGCGCGCCTGCAACGAGACGGAGTTGACCTGGGGGCCGGCTGTTTCGGCGAAGTCCATTGCTGTCGTCGGTGCCGGCCCGGCCGGCATGGCGGCGGCCGCGACGGCCGCCGAACGCGGCCATCGGGTGACGCTCTTCGATGCTTCTGACGGCATCGGCGGCCAGTTCAATCTGGCGCGCCGGATCCCCGGCAAAGAGGAATTCGACGAGACGCTCCGCTACTTCCGGGGCGAACTGGCACGCCTTGGCGTCGACCAGCGATTGGCGACACGGGTCGACGCGGAATCACTGACGGCCGGCGGCTTCGACGCCGTCGTGCTGGCCACGGGAATTCGCCCACACCGCCCCGAAATCCCGGGAATCGATCATGAGAGTGTGGCCACCTATATCGACATACTGACCGGCGGCAAGACCGCCCGGAAAAGGGTCGCCATCATCGGCGGCGGCGGTATCGCCTACGACGTTGCACTTTATCTGCTGGAAAGGGGCGACAAGGCCCACCTCGATCCGGATACCTTCAGAGCCGCCTGGGGGATCGGCCAAGAGCCGACACCGGCGCGCCCGGGCCATGAGATCACCATGCTACAGAGAACGCCGGGTCGCATGGGCGTACGGCTCGGCAAGACCACCGGCTGGGTGCACCGCTCGGTGTTGGCTCGAAACGGCGTGGAACAACTGACCGGCGTCGCCTACGAAAAGATCGATGACGAAGGTCTCCACATCCGTATCGGCGATAAGCATCGCGTCATCGCCGCCGACACCATCATCCTCTGCGCCGGCCAGACGCCTTTGGATGAATTGCGCCAACCTCTCCAAGAAGCCAACATGCCTGTGCACGTCATCGGCGGCGCCAAGGAGGCAACCGAGCTCGACGCCAAACGCGCCTTCGACGAAGGCACCCGGCTGGCGGCATCCCTCTAGAGACCGGCGAGCCGTCTGTTTTTGGAGTCAACTTGTCCCGTTCAGGGGTTAGTGAAATACTACGTCCGACGGTTGTTGACGGTCGGTGACCGGCAGGGGGTATGCGTGAACGGGCAGAAACTGCGTCTGTTGTTCCTGAACGTCGGCCATTTTGTCGACCACATGTTCATGTTGATTTTCGCCAAGGCGGCGTTCAGCGCCGGCCTTGCTTTCGGTTTGGCGGAAGACGGCGCCTATGCGGAGATGATCCCCTACGGCATCCCGTCCTTGGTCCTGTTCGGCGCCTGTGCACCGCTGGCCGCCCATATGGCCGACAAGTGGGGACGCAATACCATGATCGCCGTCTTTTTCGTCGGCATCGGGCTGGCTGCATTGGCCACCGGTTTTGCCCGCTCGCCCATCGAGGTCGGCATCGGGCTCGCCGTCATCGGAATATTCGCCGCCATCTATCATCCGGTCGGCATCGCCATGGTCATCGAGGGCGGCGGCAATGTCGGCTGGCGCCTGGGTGCCAACGGTGTTTGGGGCAACATGGGCGTCGCTGCGGCGCCGTTGATCACCGGGTTCATTCTGGCCGGCTATGACTGGCGCCTGGCCTTCATGGTTCCGGGTGTCATATCCGTACTGATCGGTCTCGGGTTCATGTCCTTCGTGCGCACTGGCCGGGTCCGGCCACCGGAGGCGACGGCCCGAGAAAAAGCCATGGTCGGCTTTGCGGCCGGCTGGCAGCGGGCGCTTTTGGCCTTGGCCATGGTCACGGCAGCCGGCGGTTTTGTCTTCGGTACGATGACGTTCGTGATCCCGCGCATGTTTGAAGTGAGCATGCCGGGCGTTTCCGTTGACGTGGCCGTCACCGGGACGCTTGCAGCGATCGTCTACGCAGTCGCCGCCTTCGCCCAGTTGATCGTTGGACGCATCATCGACAAGCGCCGCGTCAAGCCGGTGCTGGTGGCCGTCGCCGTCGGACAACCGGTTCTGATCGCCCTGATGGCCTTGCAGACTGACTACGCGCTGTTTTTCAGCGCATTGTTCGCTATGGGTTTTGTATTCGGGCAGATCCCGATCACCGATGCGGTGTTGGCCCGCTATGTACCCGAGCAATGGCGGGCCAAGGCGCTGTCGGTCAAATTCATGCTCAACCTGGTGATCGGCGCCCTGGCGCTATTGAGCGCCCGGACCATCCTCGCCTCGGGCGGCGGTTTCGACATGGTGATGGTGATGCTGGCCGCGGCTGCGTCGCTGATCGTGCTCGCCGCCTTGCTGCTGCCGGCCCGCTCCGGGGCCGAACTGGCCGCATCGCCCGCACCCGCCGAATGAACGTCGACGCCAACCTTGGAATAGCGTAGCGCCCGCCCCGGCTCATCGATATGATGCCGTCAAAACGGGAGGGATGTGAACCGTGGTGCTGACCAAGGCCGAAAGCTACGACGCTGTCTACGACAATTTCACCTGGGACATTCCAGCCACCTTCAACATGGGGGTCGATGTCTGCGACAAGAACGCGGAGGCGACGCCCGACAAGGTCGGCTTGATCGTCGCCGAGGAGAACGGCGCGGCGACGGAATATACATTCACGGCTCTCAAGCGGCTTTCCAACCAACTGGCCAATATGCTGATCGCCAAGGGACTCGAACGCGGCGACCGCATGGGTATCTTGTTGTCGCAATCGGTCGAGGCGGCGATCGCCCACGTGGCGGCCTGGAAAATGGGCGCCATCTCGATTCCGCTGTTCACCCTGTTCGGCGAAGACGCCCTGAAGTTCAGGCTGGGCGATTCAAGCGCCAAGGTTCTGATCACGGATGCCGATCACTTCGGCCGCGTAGAAGCGATCCGCGATGAACTGCCCGGACTCGAGACCGTACTGGTCGTCGGTCTGGGGTCGGACGGCGCCGGAACCGCCGACTTCTGGAACGCCATGGAGGCGGCATCGGATTCCTTTGCGCCGCTGGTCACCTCATCCGAGGACCCGTCCTTCATCTGCTACACGTCGGGCACGACGGGCAACCCGAAGGGTGCCCTGCATGCCCATCGCACCCTGTTCGGCCATCTCACCGGCATGGAGATGTTCCACGACTTCCTGCCGCAGCCGGGTGACCTGATGTGGACACCGGCCGACTGGGCCTGGATCGGCGGGTTGATGAATTGCCTTGTGTGCTCCTGGCATCACGGCGTCACCAACCTCGCCTACCGGGCCAAGAAGTATGATCCGGAAGCGGCGCTTCGGCTGATGGCCAAATACAACGTCCGCAACACCTTCATGCCGCCGACGGCCTTGAACCTGATGCGCGCGGTCGAAGACATCCCGTCCTTCGGCACCGACCTCCGGACCATCGCCTGCGCCGGCGAGCCGATGGGCGCCGAACTGCTGCATTGGGGCCGCGAGGCGTTCGGGCTTAATTTCAACGAGTATTACGGGCAGACCGAATGCAACCTGGTGGTTGCCAACTGCCAGGCGATCATGGAGGTCAAACCCGCCTCCATGGGGCGCGCGGCGCCGGGTCACCGGGTCGAGGTGATCGACGCCGACGGCAACGTTCTCGGCCCCGGCGAGGTCGGCGAGATCGCCGTCAGGCGCCCCGATCCCGTGATGATGATCGAATACTGGAACAATCCGGAAGCGACCCGGAACAAGCACAACGGCGATTGGCTCTTGATGGGAGACGAAGGCACCAAGGACGAGGATGCGTATCTGCGTTTCGTCGGTCGCGCCGACGACGTCATCACGTCAGCCGGTTACCGGATCGGCCCCGGCGAGATCGAGGATTGCCTGACCAAACACCCGGCCGTGTCTCTGGCCGCCGCCATCGGCGTGCCCGATCCGGTGCGCACCGAGGTCATCAAGGTGTTCATCAAGCTGATGCCGGGCAACAATGGAAACCCGGCGTTGGAGGAGGACATCCGCAATTTCGTGAAGACGCGGCTCAGTCCTCACGAATACCCGCGCCTGATCGACTTCGTCGATAGCCTGCCGATGACGGCGACCGGCAAGATCAAACGCAAGGAACTGCGCGACGCGGAACGCGCCCGGTCGTCGACGTAACACTACATGTGTGAGGCGACGACCGCGTCGATGACGAAGCCGTCGTCGGGGGGAAAACGCTGGGCAATCAGATGGCGAGCCTCGTCTTCATCCTTGGCGATGACGTCACGGATCTGAACGTCGGCCCAGTAATCATCGAAGTAGTTGTGACTCTGGTTCTCTTTCACCAAGGAGCGGACTTCCTTGTTGTAGATTGAAACTTCGAAGACTTGATTGCCATGGCGTGGCATTTGCAACATTTTCCAGACCCTTTATCCGGTTGTTATTCCGGTTGCCCTTTTGAGGCCTTCCCGCTTTCCGTTCCGACCACGTTGCCCTCACCCACCGAGCGGAGAGGAATGGGTCGGTATTCCGGTATCGCTCACCATATGATGGAATTGTTAACAGAGCATTGAATTAAATCAATTAGCGATGAGTATTAGGGCCGTCTTTTTAATTGTACTAATAGAAGAGAGACCTTTTCTTTCCCGGAACCGTCGATATTAGGTGATTGCCTGCGCCCGATTTTCGCTCGGTCGTGCGTCGTCGCCGTTTCCATCGTCACTTCGAGATGTGTTAAACTGAAACTTGTTCCGGCGTTAACGGCGATTTAACCCCGGGACGGGAAAATCAGCTGAAACCGGACACGGGGGCCGTCATGGCCGACGAAACCACGCAAAGACCGACCGATTTGGAAGCCCTGCTCGACGTCAACGTCGAGATCAGCGCCGTTCTGGGCACGGCGCAGATGCCGATCGCCCAGATCCTGAAACTGGGACGCGGCGCCGTCCTCGAACTCAATCGCAACGTCGGCGAGGATATCGAGGTTCACGGCAACAATCGTTTGGTCGCCCACGGCGAGGTCGTCGTCGTCGAAGATAAACTGGGTGTCAGTCTCACCGATATCGTCCGGTTGAGTGAGGTCCAGACCAAGTAGCGATACCATGGCAACCGAATCAGAGATTTTCCGCACCGCCAATCTGTTGATCCAGGAATACGGCGATTTCGCGCCGGCCGGAGCCAAGATCCGCGCCGATCACCTGCACGCCCTCGGCGACGACCGCGGGCAAGCCGTCTGGATGCGCGTGGCAAAGGCGGCCGAAAGACTGCTGTCCGAAGACCTTCCGTCGAACGCGTCCGTCCACTAATCCGGGTCTACCGGAGTGCCAGCAGGAGCATCCATCAAGGCTTGAGGATGAGCTTGTCGCCCTCGACCGCATAACCCGAGAGCCGGCTCAGGAAGCTCATACCGAGCAAGGAGCGGTTCATGTCCGCTTCGTTGACCGACGCTCGAACATCAGTCACTCGGATCGGGCCGATGCGCATTTCCGAAAGGCGAACCGGCGCGCCGCGTACGGTGCCGTTGGCGGTCCGGTAGAACTTCGAGAATTGAAGTCGCGCTGGATCGAAACCGAGACGTTTGGCATCGGCCGGACTGAGGACGACGTCACTGGCACCCGTATCGACGAGAAACCGGATATCAGTGCCGTCAACCGTCGCCTCGGCAACGAAATGGCCGTGCTTGCCGGCCCGGATGACGACATCGTCTCCGATCACCTGGGGCGCATGTGGGACCAACTCAGCTGTCATGCGACTGAAGAGCGCCTCAAACTCTCCGCGGAAACTGTAGAGCCCGAAGACGACGAAACCGATCGCCACCCAAATGGCGATTCCCTTGAGCGCACTACCGGGCTCGAACCGTCGCGACAGGACCAAACTGGAACCGACGAGCACCAGAATGGCCAGCGATTGAGTCAGGTGGATTTGATCGTCCCGGTCCGACAGGGCTTCGGGAAAAACCCACACGAGGGCCAATATCAGCGCCGCTACCGCGGCAACGAAGGCCCATGCCATCCACCCTCGCTTGCCGCCCTCACCCGCCATCGATATCACCTTCTAGGGTCACGGCGTCCGGCATTCGAAGGCGCTGGTCCGCATGTTGAGGAACAGGTAGCTCGGATCCCCTGACGCCGGCGAGGTTTTGATGAGCACCGCTTTGCGGCCGTAGGCGCGGCAATGGTCGTCCGCAGCCAGTTGCGCCGTGATTGGTTTATCGGCCATGTGGCGCACAGAAACCGTTTCACGGTCACCGGTCACGGCACAGCCGGCAATGCCGAGAACAAGAACGGCGATGAAAAATCCCGCCGTCCTGCTCACGAACCGCCCTCCTGCGGTCCATCGTCGTCGCCGGCGCGCTGCTCGGCGACGCCCTCGACATACTCGGTAAGCCCCATATAAAGACCTTTGACGGCGCCGGCGGCCAATAGCACAGCCGCGCCGTTGAAGACGAGATCGCGGAAATTCCAGCCCTCGGGAAAAGCTTGGAGTTTTTCCCAACTGGCAACATCGATATCGAACAGCCAGACGGCCCCAACGCCCACCAGGGCGCCACCAATCAGCGATATCGGAAGGATCATGGCTTTCGTCACCGGTTTCGATGGCCTCCATACCGAAAATGCGGGGCGCCTGCGATCGCAAGAAATGCGGCTGCCCCGATCTACGCATTATATAATCCGCTCGAGGCGCAGCCGTAAGCCCGAACCGGAAGTGATATCAGATTATTGGCGGAAAAGGTCCGGGACCGGAGCGGTCCGGAAAAGAGTGTTCGTGGAGTCCGTCGATTCCAGGCGGCCCTATAACTCTAGAAGAAAAGAGCGCGGACGCAGAATGTGACGATTTCACCAAATGCATAGACGGCGATCAGCGAACCACCGAGCGTGCCGAAAACGATACCGGTCACTCTACCTGCATCAAAATCTAACATCACAACCTCGACAATGTCCCTAGTACGTGCGTCTCGGCGTTTGCCGCCGTTTTCCCATTAACCAAAAGTTTACCTTTTAGGCTCGGCACCGGAAGTGACGGTGATCACTCCCGGTGTGGATGATCAGTCGATCGGGCCGGGAAAGCGACGCCGTTTGACCTTTATCAATTGAAACAGGGGTCGCATCCTGCAGCTTGCCCCCAATCATCAAGCCCGGATCACCAAGTTAAAGATGGAAACAAAAGAATGGCCCAAACTTTGACCGCCGCGAGACCGACCTTGGGTCACAATTCCGCCGGCGCCGTGATTCAAATCGAAGTGCGCCTGTTCAACACGCTGACCAAATTGAAGGGCCAGTCGATGAAACCGCGCCACCTCGAATTACCGGCCGGCAGCACTATCGGCGACGTCATCGCGGAACTCGGCATCCCTGAAGAAAAGGTTTATCTGGCACTGCGCAACGGACGCGACATTACACCCGGCCTCTTCGGTGACATCGACACCACCCACGAACTCGATAGCGGCGACGTCGTCGCCTTTTCCGGACCAGCCCCCTACAGCTGGGGTTACGGTTCACCGGTCGTTTAGGGACTGCGGTCCTTAGAGCACCTATCATCCGTTCACCTTTTCGTGATAACGCGGAATCGCACCAACATTGTGCTAGTCTGCAATCGAGTGGTTTGTCCTTTGGTTCTCCGGAGACCTCGATTATGCGGAAATTGACCTTCGTTCTCGCGACGACCTTCGCCGTTTCGGTATTGGCGCTCGGGTTTGCTGCCCCGTCCTATGCGGACGGCGACTGCCCGTGGGGCCATTCGACGAAGACGGCGCAAAGCACGCCCAACATCGCGCAAACACCGGTTCCGGAAACGAAACCGAGCCCGGGCGGTTGATCGCGACAGTACCTGTTGTTGGAAAGGGCCGGTTCTCCGGCCTTTTTCATTTTTCGATCTAGAAACGACAAACGGCGCGACGGTAAATCCGCCGCGCCGTTGTTCCTGGGACCGGAGACCCGGTCTAACCAGCGTCTTATTCGGTAACCGGAGCCTTGGGCGCCAGCTTGGCGAAACGCTCGCGCATGGCATCACGCTCGGCCTTCATGGCATCGCGTTGGGCATCCATGGCTTTCTTCTGCGCTTCCATCTGCGCTTCCATGGCTTTCCGCTGCATGTCCATGTGCTGGGTCATGGCGCCCTCATGGGACCAACCCGACTTGCGCAGGGCTTCCTGATGGGCGAGAGCGGCCTTCTGCTGTTTTTCCATATGCGTGCGGAAAGCGTCCTGACGGGCCTTGATGGCCTCGTTGTCGACGGTCGCGGCAGTTGGCGCATAGGCGTAAGGCGCCGCATAGGGGTAGCCGTAGCCATAGCCGTGGTACGGGTAGCCGCCGTAGTACGGGTTGCCGTAGCCATAGCCGTTTCCGCTGCCACGACCGGAAAAGCTCATGTTGAAAGAGCCGTCGCCCACGCCGTTGCCCCAGCCGTTACCGGGGCCGCCCCACCAAAAGGCGTCAGCGGAAGTGGCGGAAAGACCAGCGGCGCCGATAACGCCGACCACGGCCAAGGTTTTGATCAGTTTGTTCATCGAGAAACTCCTCGTCTTCCAAAAAATGCCCTCATCGTCCATCTCTGGGAACCCGAGGGGGGTTGTGGTATCCGGCGGGGCATTGAGTTTCCCGATCGCGAACACCTCTCTGTGCCTTCTTGATTTCGTATATACGAATATATGAATATATGAATATACAGTCAACACTTTTTTTGTGACAATCGATTTTCTTTGGAACCGGTGTTCGGCGGGCGGCCACGAATGCCCGCCCCTCCCGAAAAAAAGCGGAGCATGGCATCGCCGCCTTTGGCGCCGGATGAGGAGTGTCCGTCAGCCGTCGAGCTTGTTGGGCCGCAGGCCCAAGGACACGACCCGGCGCCGGGCCGGTTCCTCTTCGATACCCGTCACCGCCGAGAACAACATGGCGGCGGCGATGACACCGTCCTTGTGCGCCGTCAACGGCGTGGCGCCATGGCGAAAGGCTTCATTGACGGTCTCAAAGTAGATGTTCTCGATCATGTCGATTTGGCTGTCGTCTAATCTTCCGGATTGCTGAGACATAAGTGTCACCCCGCCTCGTCATCAATCGGGAAACCTGGCCGGCAGAGTGAAATTATGGTTAACGCAGAAGTGAATTTGGATTTCGAGATGTTTCCGCTTTTGTCCGGAATGCCTTTCTCCGCAATACCGCAGAAAAACGTCGCCGCAACAGGACGTTGATTGAGGCACTGGATTGCGGAAATAGGGCGTCGCCGATTCGAATCCGAAACCTGGCCGCCGGCGCGCACTTATTCGCCGCCTCTCCCGACGTGGTTCAGGGAGCCGGATTCGCCGTTTGCGGCTTGCCGGGCCTTACGATACGCAGGGCTGGCCTACGATCCGGGAAATCGACGCACCGTGTCCTTGGCGCGTTTTTCCCGTGCGCTGCGCTCCTCGAATTCGCGTACCAGTTTGCGCAGGGTCTCGATATCGCGCACCTGGTTCAAATAACCGCTCGCCATGTCGGCTCCTCCTAGTTGGCGGACCAGTCTAGGGCAGCGGCCGTTAAGGGAGTCTGAATCATCATGGTTAATGTGCGCCGCACGCCTGTGCTACCAGCCGCGGTGACCTGGACAATCCGCGGTATTCCGGGTAAAGGGCGACAACGGTCATCGATGCTAACATATAGGGAAGCCGAGTTGACGAGCGAGCCGGCCACAATCTGTATAATCGACGATGATCCGGTGATCCTGAAGACCATGGGCCGTATTCTCGAGGCTCGAGGTCACCGTGTTTCATTGTTTCACGCCGGCACCTCGGCAGCCGTCGACATCCCCGATATCGGTCCCGATTGCGTCATAACCGATATCAATATGGTTGGATTGGACGGCTTGGCGTTGATCCGCGACCTTCGTAAGCATGACCAAATGAAAAACACCAAATTCGCCGTCGTTTCAGCCAATACGGATGACAATACGAAGTTATCGGCGGAATCGATCGGCGTCGGGCTTTTCATCGAAAAGCCGTTTGAGTTGGAAAGTTTTATCGAAAAGGTCGAAGCGTTTCTTTTGGATGCGTAGTCACCGCCTATTGCCCGAGAGACGCGTCGCAGCCGACGAACTACCCGATCAACGCCCGCGGGCCACCCGGTACGGAAGAACCTGGCGCTCGACCCAGTTGGCGATCTCCTGGCAGCGGATGCGCGGATCCAGGACATCGGCGTCAAGGCCAAGCAACCAGGCGAGGTCGCCGCGCAACGGATTCTGTTGCAGGACGTCGAGGTTGTCGGCGTAATCGATCGCCGCCGCCGGATCGGCGTAGAAACCTTCGCCGGCCAGGTCTTCGGCGTAGCATCGCGTCAGTCCGGCCATATGGGCGAGGTCGAACTCGGGATGGTACTGCACGCCCCAGAAGCTGCCGCCGCGGAAGCGGATCGTTGCCGCCTGCACGGTGCTGTGGCCGTTGGTGGCCAACAGCGTGCTGCCCGGCGGTAGATGGGTGACCTCGTCGACGTGGATGGCCGGCGAGTCGAAGACCGACGTCTTGCCCTCGAACAGCGGATGAGCCCGGCCCTCAGGCGTCAGCGCCACCTTGCGCGCAAAGCCCATCTCACGGCCGCGCGGGCTCGGCTTGACGATGCCGCCGGCGGCGGCCGCCGCCACCTGCAATCCCCAGCAACTGCCGAGAAAGGGCAGGCCCGCTTCGAACACCGCCGTAGCCAGATCGATCTGGCGGCGTACTGCCGGATTGCCGTCGCCGCCGGGAATGTTAAGCCCGGAGCCGCCAAGCACAAACCCGTCGAAGTCGGCGAGGGCAGTTCCCTTTGGCAACGGATCCGCTTCATCGGCCGGATAGAGGACCGTGATGTCGGCTTCGGGGCAAACCATGCGGACCGAATTGGCGTAGGCGATCGACCCGTCGGTGCCGCCGCCGTCGGCTAAGCGTTTCCGGCGTTCCTTGGCGTTACCCTCGGCAACGAGGATGCGCAGAGGCATGTCCACGTCAACGATACGGCCGGCCACGCGCCGCCATCGTCGGCAACACCAGGCGGTCGATCCAGTTGCGCACCTCGATTCGGCGTACATCCTCGTTCATGACGTCGCCGTCGATGCCGAGGAGCCACGCCAGGTCGCTACGCGCCGGGTCCTGGTGAAGCGTTTCCAGGAGCCGCACGTAATCTTCCCCGGCCTCACGGTCCTGAAAGAACCCCAGTTCCATGAGTTTGTCGATGCGGCACCAGGTTAGGCGCGCCATCTCGCGGAGGTCATATTCCGGATGGTACTGTAACCCCCAGAACACCCCCCTAGATGAACGACGGAAACCGATTGCACGCGGGTAAAGGCGTTGCCGGCCAGCACGACGCTGCCTGGCGGCACATGCGTGATTTCGTCGACGTGGCTGATGAAGGCGTCGAATACGCTGGTTTTGCCTTCGTACATGGGATGGCCACGGCCCGCCGGTGTCAGGGCGATCTTGCGGGCGATGCCCATTTCGCGGCCATTCGGGTTAGGCCGGCAGATGCCGCCGGCAGCGACGATGGCGATCTGCGCCGCCCAGCAACTGCCGAAACCGGGCACACCGGCTTCGAAACAGGCCCGAGCAAAGCCGATCTGCGTATTGACCTCCGGCGTGTCCTCGAAAACGGTCAAGCTGCATCCGGTCCAGGCGACGCCGTCGTAGTCGGCCAACGCCGTACCCGCCGGCAACGATGCACCGGGATCGCTGGGGAAAACGACATCGCAGCGGGCCGCCGGGCAGGCTTGCTGCAGCATGGCGGTATATTGATCGGCAGCCAGAGTGGCGCCGCCAGCGGCCAATTCGTCGCGCGCCGCCTTGGTGTAATCATCGACAATCAGCAGCTTTGGAGAGAGCCCCATCGCTGTTCCCTCAGCCTGCGAGGCGGTCGATAATGCCGGGGAGGTCGGCATGGCGTTCACAAACGGCGTCGGCCGACGTTGTCGCCTTGTCCGCATCACGTTTCGCCGTAAACAGGACCGCCTTCATTCCCAAGGCCTGCGGGCCTTTCACGTCGTTGTGGTCGCGATCGCCGATGTGAACCATTTCCCCAAGCTCTACACCCAGTTGCCTGGCGGCGGAATCGAACATGGACCGATGCGGTTTCGAATGGCCGACTTCGTCGGAGAAGGCGAAACCGCTGAAATGTTCAGCGATGCCATGCCCGTCCAGTAGTTTTCTGAGGCCGGTTCCCGGCGTGACAATGGTGTCCGATACGATGCAGAGCTTGTAGCGGGTCGCCAGTTCGGCGATCGCCGCCCGGGCTCCTTCGATGGGATCCGGCGGGATATTCACCTCCATGCTCCCTTGTGCGGATGCGACGGCGTCGAGTTCGTCGTCTGGGAGAGTCCGCCCCAACCCGTTGAGCAACACCTGCAACCGTTCACGAACGGTCCAGGTGATTGAGTGCTCCTTCCAGCACTTGACGAAGGCCGCGTTGGCGACGCCGTAAGCGATGGCCAGGTCCTCGGCTGAGATCGGTGCGTGGCGGTTTAGGGCTTCCAGTACGAGATGGCGGCGCTCGTCCGGTTTCGACCGGAGCCCGGCAGTCAACCGCTTCGGCTCATCGGACTCGTCGTCGATGATCGTGTCCCAAAGATCAAAGGTCACGGCTTTGATTGTGCGCGTCAAACTGGTTCCCCCTGCATGTCATTTCACCCCGGAAGGCAGCGGATCGTGCATCGTGCCAAGCGGGCGGTCAATAGCCAACGCGCCCAGTTTTTACCGCCCAGGCTTCCAGTTCTTGGCTGCTTTTGTCCCGGCCGCCTTTTGTGAACGGTTCATTTCCTGTTCAAGGCGTTGGCGAACGAGTTCTGGGTTCAGCTTGGTATCGTGTGCTCTCACCTTTCGCGCTTGCGGCTCGGCGAGGAGCACCCACTTGTACGCTTCGACCAGGCCCTTATCCACTCCCCAGCCTTCCATGTACATGACACCGAGGAGAAACTGGGCGACCGGGTGCCTTTGACGTGCCGCCTTACGGTACCAGGAAATGGCCGTGCCGTAACTGTGCGCGACGCCCCGGCCTTTGAAATAGAGATCGCCGAGGTGGAATTGTGCGTCACGGTCGCCTCCGAGATTGGCCGAGAGTAGATACCACTCGGCAGCCCGGTGGAATCTCTGGCTCGTCCCCTGCCCCACGGCGTACATGGACCCCAGCTCATACTGAGCGCGCACGTGCCCTTGCTCTGCCGCCTTCCGGAATAGCCGTAGGGCATTTCGGTAGTTTCGTGTTTTCTCCGGCCCGTACCGGTAAAGACGGGCGAGGCGGAACTGGTCGTTTGGATGGCCGCTTTTCGACGCCTCGACGCCGCTCTCGATCTTCTTGAGGTGGGTGAGCATTTCCACCCGCTCGGGATCGGCACCCTTTTCGCCGAAAAAGATATGCGCCGCCAAACCCGACAGGGTGAGCATGACGACGGCGAGAATAAACAGGGTGAACCGCATCGCCAGGCGGCCTAGTCAATGGTCACGGGGCGTTGACGGGCCTGGGTTTGATCAAATTGTGCTCGTTCTCACCCACCCTCTGATGATTGTTGCGATGCGGATCGGGGCGGTCGTAACAGGTCACCCGTCCAAGCGATCGGTAACAAAAGAGGTTCTGTTTCACCCCCCGCGGCTCGTCCTCTTCACAGTAATAAAGGCCTTTTTCGACGCGGACCGAGGAGCAGTTCTTGCCGCTCGATACCGACACCAAATGATCAAGCATGGTTTTGTCGGATGCGATCAAGGTCGCCATGTCGAACTGAGCCAAGCCCGGCAGCGCAGCCGAACCGAGAGGCGGCGCGCATCCGGCCAACACCAACAATCCTAAGATCAAGCCAATGGTACGCATCACAATCAACCTACGCTCTTACGGCACTGGTCGGCACCCGTCGAGTGTATGCCATCATTGTATCCCATATTGCCGGACGACGGTTAACGCCCGGTAAACCCGGGACCCGTATTTATGCGCTTTCTGTGTAGTTTCGTCGACGGCCGCAAGGTGCTAAAAGGACCCGTCTCATCAATATTCGGAAATAGGTCAGTCATGGCGGTTTCAACTCCGATCTGCGATTTCGGCTGGAAGGCCGTAGATTTCGACCTGCCGGGAATCGACGGCAGGCGCTACACACTTGACGACGTCAGCGGTGAAAACGGGACGCTCGTCATGTTCATCTGCAACCATTGCCCCTATGTGAAAGCCATCGCAGAGCGCCTCGTCGCGGATGTGAAGGAACTACAGGCGGCCGGGATCGGGGTCATCGCCATCATGTCGAACGACCCGGAATACAACAGCGAAGACTCCTTCGACAACATGAAGGCGTTCGCCGCGGAACACGGCTTTTCGTTCCCCTACGTGATCGATGAAACGCAGGACATCGCGCGCGCGTACGACGCTGTCTGCACTCCCGATTTCTTCGGCTTCAATGCCGGCCTCGAACTGCAATACAGGGGCCGTCTTGATGAATCGGGACGGAATCCGGCGCCCGATGGTGCCCGACGTGACCTATTGGAAGCCATGAAACAGGTGGCGGATACGGGCGCGGGGCCGACCGATCAGATTGCGTCTATGGGGTGTTCCATCAAGTGGCGGCCAGACGCTGCGTAAACAAGGCCCGGCGCAATTGCGTTTCAGGTTTTTGAGAAGTATTTTATGCCGCCGCGGTGAGGGGAAATGCGTCCCTTTGGCCGATACTAGACGAAGCCGGAAGGCGGATGGGTCGGTCAGCCGGCCGCATAATTGATTGGAGAGTACCGCGTGGCCGACGAAACGGACACTTTTATCAAGGAAATCGACGACGAACTTCGCCAGGAAAAGGCGGAGCAAATCTGGAAGCAATACGGAAACTACATCGTCGGCGCTGTCATTGCCGTGGTTGCCGCCGTCGGTGGATATCAGGGCTGGAAGGCCTATGACCGGAACACGCGGTTCGAACAAGGTGAACAGTTCGCTGCGGCCCAGGTGCTGCTCGCCGAAGGCAAAACCCAAGACGCCCTGTCCGCATTTCGCGTGATTTCTGCGGACTCGGCTGCCGGTTATGCGCTTCTGGCCCGGTTCAATGAGGCCGCCCTTCATTTCGAGAGCGGCGATGTCCAGGCAGCGGTCGCCACGTTTCGCGAAATCGCTGCGGATGGTAGCGTTTCCCAACATTATCGAGATATCGCGGTCCTCGTTGGCGCCTCCCGTGAACTGGAAATGTCGGACGGTTCCGATGTCTTACTGAAACGCGCCGCCGAATTGGCGTCGGGTGCAGGACCATGGCGCCATAGCGCCGCAGAAATTGTCGCTTTGGATGCCTTGCGCAGCGGCAACAAGGAAAAAGCCCGCGAAATGTTTGAAAAGATCGTTGCCGATGCCGCCGCGACAAGGGGTCTGCAGCAGCGTGCTCGTGAAATGTTAACCATTACCAGCCAATAGGTTATGGTGATTTCACCTCTACGGAGCAGAGGACTTGTCAGGACGACGTGGGGCGGGACTGAATTGGCCATGAATAAACTCATTTTCTTGCTAATTGCCGGCGTTGCATTGTCCGCGTGCAGCTTCTTCGAAGAGGAGAAGGATCCGCCTCTGCCTGGTGAAAGGATTGCCGTTCTTAGGCATGAACGCTCACTCACCCCGGATGAATCGTTGGCCGGCAAACAGATCCTGCTTCCGGCGCCTTCGCCCAATGCGGAGTGGCCCCAATCCGGTGGTTTTGCCAACCACGCCATGCACCATATCGCCGTCCGGGACGCACTAGATCGCGCCTGGTCCGTCGACATCGGCACCGGTACCAGCGATGAAGAACGGCTTAGCGGCGAACCGGTTATCGCTGCCGGTGTCGTTTACACGATCGATGCCGAAGCCACGGTTTCCGCCTTCGACGCAGAGTCAGGCGGACGAATTTGGGAGGTCGACCTGACGCCCGATTTCGACGACGACGGCCATATCAGTGGGGGCTTGGCCTACAATGAGGGACGACTCTACGCGACGACGGGATTTGCGCAGATCGTAGCCATGGACGCCAAGTCCGGCGCGGTGATCTGGCGGACACCTGCAGGCGCCCCGATGCGCTCGGCACCGACGGCCCGCGGTGGCCGTGTATTTGCTGTCACCGTCGATAATCGTCTGCTGGCACTCAATGCCGAGACCGGCGAACAATTGTGGGACCACTCAGGCATCCCCGAGACCGCCAGCGTCCTGGGCGGCGCCAGCCCGGCTGTCGATCGAGGCACCGTCGTCGTTCCCTACTCGTCCGGACAACTGGTAGCGCTCAAGGTCGACACCGGTCGCGTCATTTGGGAAGATTCGCTGGCCGCGATCCGACGCACCGACGTCATATCGACTCTCGCTCACATCCGCGGCCGGCCGATTATCGACCGCGGCGTGGTCATCGCCATGAGCCACGGTGGCCAGATCGCTGCCATTGACCTCGCCACCGGCAAACGCATCTGGGACCGGGATATCGGCGGACTGGAGAGCCCCTGGGTCGCCGGTGAATATTTGTTTATCTTGACCAACGAAGCCGAAGTTGCGGGTTTGTCGCGCAAAGACGGCCGAATCCATTGGGTTACGGCTTTACCACGCTACGAAGATCCAGAGGACCTGGAAGATCCGATCATCTGGACCGGACCGATCCTGGCCAGCGACCGCCTTGTGATCGCCGGATCCAATGGTCAGGCTCTCGCCGTTTCCCCCTATAGCGGCAACATCCTCGGTTCCGTCGAAATGCCCGACGGTGTATCCATCCCGCCGGTGGTCGCAGACGGGAGCGTTTATTTCCTGGCTGACGATGCCGAACTGGTCGCATACCGGTGACGGCCGATACCTGACCGGGCGGATCTTATATAAGGCCAGGGTTTGACCTTGGGGCAGACATGCCATTCACCGTCGCTGTTATCGGTCGTCCGAACGTCGGTAAATCGACCCTTTTCAATCGCCTGACGGGAACCCGTCACGCACTCGTCGATGACACGCCGGGCGTCACCCGCGACCGTCGCGAGGGTGAAGGCCGCATATTCGATCTCGAGTTTCATTTGATCGACACGGCGGGGCTGGAGGAGGCTTTCGACGACAGTCTCGAAGGGCGCATGCGCCGCCAGACGGAACGCGCCCTCGACGATGCCGACGTCGCCCTCTTCCTCATCGACGGGCGTGCCGGCCTGGCACCCCTGGACGAACATTTCGCCGATTGGCTGCGTGCCGTCGATACGCCGACGCTTCTTCTCGTCAATAAGTGTGAGGGCGGCGCCGGCGAGGGCGGCCTCCTCGACTCCTACGCGCTCGCCCTTGGAGACCCCATCGCCTTGTCGGCCGAACATGGCGAAGGCATCGGCGATCTTTATGACGCCTTATTGCCATTTGCGGCCAAGGCTCAATCGGAGGATACGGCGGCGGCTGCGGAAGCGGGGTCTGGTCTACAAGACGACGAAGAGGGAGATGATGACGGGTCTTTGAAACTCGCCATCGTCGGCCGACCCAATGTTGGCAAATCGTCGATCATCAACCTCCTGGTCGGCGAAGACCGCCTGCTAACCGGGCCCGAAGCCGGTATCACGCGCGATGCCATCGCCGTTTCCTGGACCTACAAAGGGCGTACCATCAGGCTTGTCGACACCGCCGGCATGCGGCGCAAGGCGCGGATCCGCGAAAAATTGGAAACCCTATCGGTCGGTGATACGTTACGCGCCATTCGATATGCCGAGGTCGTCGTCCTCGTCCTTGATGCGGAAGCGCCGTTCGACAAGCAGGACCTGACCATCGCACGCCACGTCGTCGAAGAGGGCCGGGCCCTGGTTATCGCTGTCAACAAATGGGACAAAGCGGCGGATCGCAGAGCCGTCTTACAGCGTATCGAAGACCGCCTTGAGACGTCCTTGCCTCAGGTCCGCGGCGTCCCCGTGTTCACCTGTTCGGCGAAGACCGGCCAAGGCATGAAGAAACTGATGCCGGCCGTCCTTGACGCCTATGACTATTGGAACAGCCGTATCGCCACAGGGGCGCTGAACCGCTGGCTTCAGGCGATGACAGAAGCCCACCCCCCACCAGTCGTCCGTGGCCGGCGAATTCGGCTACGGTACATGACCCAGGCCAAGTCCCGGCCACCGACCTTCATCCTCTTTTCCCAACGCGCCGACAAACTGCCAGAGAGCTACACGCGTTACTTGATCAATGGCCTCCGTGACGATTTTGGCCTGGAAGGTGTTCCAATCCGGCTGCATACGCGAAAAGGCGACAACCCCTACGCCAAGGATTGATCCCGAAAAGGTACCGTCATTGGGATGCTGAGAGGGCGGTGTAAGTCATTACGTCCGCCGCAGGACGCCCGGCCTTTTTGCCGCCCGACGATCCTTTCGAACGGTTGTGATAACAGCAGAGGACCTGACCGTTTTCGACGTCGGTAGCACCGCCTTTGATCCAGGCGATGATGTGGTCGGCCTGGTAGTCGGACCAGGAGACACGAGCCTCGCGCTCGGGCTTGCCTTCGGCAAGGCAAGCTTGGCAAAGCCCGTGATCACGGCGATAGATCTCTATCCTCTCCGCCTCGTTGAAGCGGCGCTTGCCGTCTTTGGCGACGAGACCGCCGCCGCGTTCGATCAGAAACCGGAAGAAATTGTGCCTGAGGATGATATCGCGTTCGCGCAGGCTGGCGCTGTCCTGCTGCGAATTCTCGCTAAACCGCGCGATATCCAGATCGTCCCCCAGGCCTAGACGCCAACGACGGTGAAAGTCGTCGAAAAAGCAGCGTATGAGACGCGCTACCTGTTCATCAAACACGTAGTAACGGTCGATGTGGCGGATCAGTAGATAGAAGGACAGGATCACGTATTCCCTGTTGAGTTCCCGCACCCGCTCAACGGTCGTATCACTTTGGGCTCCGGTGAAGATGTCGTAGAAAAAGCCGAGGTTGCGGATCACGGCACGGGCGGCCGTTTCATTTTCGTAACTGTCGTCGCCGATACCGTCGTCCGTCTGGTTTTTTTCGACCAGTTCCTGGATCGCCGTGTCCTTCAATTCTGCATATCCCCCTTCTCTTTCGATCAAAAGCATGCGCGCGAGAAGCGCTAGGTGTTCCATGCGGTCGTTGCCGCGGTTGAGGAGAGAGAAAAACGGGTGCTTGTGCGGATTGCTGTCGACAGGTCTATAACGGTCGTAATCGAACGAGGCGTCATCGGCGTACTTGACCAGAAAGTTGCGGGTCCGCGACGCCAGGCGCGCATGCGCAACTTCCATCGTATTCAGCGATTCCCCTTGTTGCAGACGCCAGAAGATCTCCGTGGCCACTCGTTGGTTATGGGCTGAATTGCGATCCTCGATATCGAGGATTCTGTCGGCCTGGAGTTCCAGTTGGTCGACGTACTTCCTGACGTCGACATCGAGGTCCCGGTAGTGCTTTCCGGCAAGCCCTGAACTCAGATCGGATAAGGACTTGGGCAGCGCGAACTCGCCGGAGAAAAACCCCTGCAACGTCGAAATCCGCTGCTGGCCGTCGATGACCTCGTCGACGGTCCGGGTCTCGCTCAATCGCACTTGGCGGAGAACCAGGCGTGGGACGTAGTAGCGCCTCAGCAGACTGTCCAAAAGGGCCTGTTTCTTCCTGCGACTCCAAACCTTTTTTCTTTGATAGGGCGGTCGTGTCACGTAGGCATCGGCATAATCAAAAAAGTCCCTGAGCCGGATGATCTTTTGCGTGGTTACGTATTCCCCGCGCGGTCCATAAGGCATCGTTCCTGTTCCTTCCCGATCGTTGTCACCCGTGCGCGGCTGGGGGGCGCCAGCACGATCAGTTGTTATGGTCATGTGCCGTAACACGGTTTGTTTTATGCGATCGATTGCATCCCTATTCAGCGCACATTCCATAATCAGATAGTTACGCTTCATAATTCTCGCAATGATTGTGCCGATATTGTGGCATGTATCGGTGCCAACCTTCCCCAGATGAATAGCGCCCGGCGCCCACCCGTGCTAACAGAAGCCAGCCATGGGAGAGCAAGTTTTCGACGTCATCATCGTCGGTGCCGGGCATAACGGCCTCGTCTGTGCCGGCTACTTGGCGCGTGCCGGTTTGACGGTGAAGGTTCTCGAGGCGCGCTCCGTCGTCGGCGGCGCGGCGGTTACGGAAGAGTTCCATCCGGGTTTCCGCAACTCCGTGTTTTCCTATGTGGTCAGTCTGCTGCACCCGGCGGTCATCGAAGACCTGGAATTGAAGCGCCACGGGCTCACCGTCGTCGAACGCACGGCCGGCCATTTCAACGCGCTTCCGGACGGTGGTTACCTAGCGATTAGCCGCGACCCAACGCAAGTCGCCCGCGAACTGGCGCGCTTTTCAAGTGCCGATGCGGCTGCCTATGGCGAGTTCGACCGACGGCTGACAGAAGCGGGACGCGCGCTCCGTGCCCTAGTCCTCGATCCGCCGCCCAATCTCGGCGGCGGTCTCCGCGACCTACTGACCGTTCTTTCTGCCGGCAACCGACTCCGCAAGCTGGCACCCGATATTCAGGCGGAACTGGCCAAACTGATGACCATGTCCATCGGTGACTACCTCAACGAGTGGTTCGAAAGCGACCCCATAAAGGGCGATTTCGGCTACGAGGGTGCAATCGGCAACTTCGTCGGCCCCTACCAAGCGGGTTCGGCCTATGTACTCTTGCATCATCTTTTCGGCGAGACCAACGGCAATATCGGCGCTTGGGGCCACCCCATCGGTGGCATGGGCGCGATCACGCAAGCCATGGCGGCCTCGGCATCGGAGCGTGGCGTTGCCATCGAAACGGACGCCCCCGTCGACCAGGTGCTGACGGAAACCAATCGCGTCACCGGCGTCGTACTTCGCGACGGTCGCGTGATCAAGGGCAGAAGTGTCGCCTGTAGTCTCAACCCCAAACTGCTGTTCACCCGAATGGTCGACCCAGCGCTCCTGCCCTCGGATTTCGCCAGGCGCATGAGGAATTGGCGCTCCGCTTCGGGTACTTTCCGCTTGAACGTTGCACTTGCCGAATTGCCGTCCTTCTCGTGTCTCAAGGATATTGCGGATCCGGCGAGCCTGCTCAACGGCACCATCAACATCTGCCCGTCCCTCGATTATCTTCAACGCGCCTACGACGATGCGCGGTTCCGCGGCTGGGCCCAAAAGCCAGTGATTTCCATGTGCATTCCAAGCACGCTCGACGACACCCTGGCTCCCGAAGGCCGGCACGTGGCCAGCCTTTTCTGCCAACATTTCAATCCGGACCTGCCGGACGGGCGATCCTGGGATGCTGTCCGCGACGAAGTCGCTGACCTGATCATCGATACCGTCGACGTGCTCGCCCCCAACTTCAAGACATCCGTCATCGCCCGCCAAATCAACTCGCCGCTGGACATCGAACGGACGCTGGGCATGACCGGCGGCGACATCTTCCATGGGGCGCTGCACCTGGACCAGATCTATTCCCTACGCCCGGCGCCGGGCTACGCCGATCACCGCTCACCCGTCAAAGGCCTTTACATCTGCGGTTCCGGTTCGCCCCCCGGCGGTGGGGTTTCCGGAATTCCAGGGCGCAACGCGGCCAGGGCGGTGATCAAGGATCTTCGGTAGGATCGCTGTCGGGAACGCGGCCTAGACGAACTTCCGGAACATCCGAGTCTGGTCGAATAGTTCCTCGAGCGTCTTCATGCGGTCCTTGGTCTCGTCCCAGGTTGCCGTCTGCACGGCGGCGATCATCGCCTCGACGATGAACAGGATGACGACCGACGAGTCCCAGGCCGACGGAACCTCGATGCGCGAGTGGAAACTGTGCTTCGCATGTTTGGCTGCCGGCGATCCCCACTGGTCGGTGAATAACACCAGGGTCACTCCTTTCGCGGTCGCCATGTCGGCGAGGCGCAGGATGTCGCGCTCGTAACGGCGGATGTCGAAAGCGACCAGGACATCATCCTCCTCCATATTGAGCACGTAATGGGGCCAGGTATTGGAGTTTGACGCGACCTGCGTGACGCCGCTTCGGATCACCTGCATATGGGTGAAGAAATAGTCGGCCAGCGATCGCGTAATGCGGCCGCCAACGACGTGAACGGCGCGATTCTGGTCTGACAGTAGTGCAGTAACGGCATTGAACGTCTCGGGATCGATCTGGCGCAGCGTCTGGCGCATATTTTCCATGACGGCGCCGGCAAAGCGATTGAGTATATGAGTATCCGGCGCACTCTCGGCCCAGTGGTCGTGCTTGGCGATAGGATTGGAGATGGTTGCCTCGAGTTCCGTGCGCAGCGTCGCCTGAAGATCCGGAAATCCGCCGAAACCCAACTTCTTGGCCATTCTCGCCACCGTCGGTGTCGACACGCCTGACGCCTCCGCCACCGCTGTTATGCTGCCCAAGCCCGACACCGGATAGTTTTCCAGCATGGCGTTGGCCAGTTGCCGTTCGGCCCGGGTCAAGCTGTCGAATTTATCGCGAATGCGTTCGGCAACGGTAAGATACGGCGCCGTTTCCATAACCGATGGCCTCCCCCAACATCGACGTGGAACCGGGATATTAAACATGAATGAAGAAAAATAACCATAGGCGTTAGATAAGAAGAGAAATTTTCAGAATTTCCCTTGATTTCCGCCCCGCTTTTGGAAAGATGGTGCCATAAGAGGTGGGGGGGAACACCGTTGGCTGTGAGCGATCGCGAGGCGGACCGAGCGCCTGCCGGAGACGGCGTCGTCGACATATCGAACGTGACAGGTGTCGGCGACGTGATCTTGGTATGTGAGCATGCCTCGAATTTCATTCCCGATGCCCTGGAAGGGCTGGGACTGGATCCGGAGATTCGGGAGAGCCATATCGCCTGGGACCCAGGTGCCCTCCCCGTAGCGTCCGTGATGTCGGCCGCCCTCGACGCGCCGCTCATCTCTCACCGGGTATCACGGCTGGTTTTCGATTGTAACCGCGATCCGGCCTCGGCGGACGCCATCCTCGAGAGGAGTGAGGTCCATGCGATCCCTGGAAACCAAGGATTGTCGGACAACGAGCGCCGGACACGGTCGGCTCGCTACTACACCCCGTTCCGCAAAGCGATATCGAATGCCATCGATGGCCGCATGGTCGACAGCCGACAACCGGTCCTCGTCACCATCCATTCCTTCGTTCCCGTTTATGACGGTGCCCGTAGGGACTTCGACTTAGGTATCCTTCACGATGCCGATCCCCGCCTCGCCGATGCGGTCCTCGACCGGCTTCACGAGGACGGCGACCTCGACGTGCGCCGCAACGAACCCTACGGCCCGGCCGACGGCGTCACCCATACGCTCGTCGAGCATGCCGTAAGTCGCGGACTGCTGAATGTCATGGTGGAAATCCGCAGCGACTTGATCGCCCACCCGACCGATCAACGGGCCATGGCCGAACGCCTCGCCAATGCTATCAGTGACGCTCTCGAAACCCTGCGCAACGACTCAGTCGAGGCCGGCGCCGCGACCGGTGCGGATACTGCGACGGCAATGTCGAACGATCAGGTGGAGACCGTCTAACATGAACCGAACGCCGAATATGGACGGAATGCCGGGTTCGATCCGGGCCTATGTCCGCATTGTCGAAGCCGTCAATTACCGCATCGGACGGTTCATGATGTACGGCATTTTCGCCATGTTCGCGGTGCTCCTGTGGTCGTCGATCTCGAAGACCTTCTTCCTGCCCTCCCTGTGGACCCTGGAAGTCGCCCAATTCATCATGGTCGCCTACTACATCCTCGGCGGCCCCTACTCCATGCAATTGGGGGCGCACGTGCGCATGGATCTCTTCTACGGCGGCTGGTCGCCGAAGACGAAGGCCTGGATCGACGCCTTCACCGTGGTGTTTCTGATCTTCTACCTTGGTGTCTTGGTTTACGGCGCCATCGATAGCACCACCTACTCGTTCAAATACAACGAGCGCAGCCCAACCGCCTGGCGGCCGGTCCTGTGGCCGATCAAGGTGATCACGGGCGTCGGGTTCTTTCTCATGCTGCTGCAGGCGATCGCCGAGTTCTTCAAGGACATCGCGCGCATCCGCGAACGTCGGGAGACGCTCTGATGTCGCACGAAATGATCGCCATCCTGATGTTCTCGTCGATGATGCTAATGCTGATGACCGGGCAGCGCGTCTTCGGTGTCATCGGCGCGGTGGCATCATTGGCGGCCCTGACGCTTTGGGGCGGCGGCGGCTCGGATATCCCCTTCTCGGCGGCTATGAAGCTGATGAAATGGTACCCGCTGCTGACGCTGCCGATGTTCATATTCATGGGCTACGTGCTCTCCGAATCGAAGATCGCCGATGACCTCTACAAGATGTTCCATGTCTGGATGGGGCCGATCAACGGTGGGCTCGCCATCGGGACCATCTGCCTGATGGTTCTGATCTCGGCCATGAACGGGCTCTCGGTGGCCGGCATGGCCATCGGCGCCACCATCGCCCTGCCGGAGTTGCTGCGCAGGAACTACGACAAACGCATGGTGACGGGCGTCATCCAGGCCGGTTCGTCCCTGGGGATCCTGGTGCCGCCGTCGGTCGTTCTCGTACTCTACGCGATGATCGCGCGCCAGCCGGTCGGGCAATTGTGGCTAGCCGGCGTTTTCCCCGGCCTGATGATGGCGGGATTGTTCATCATCTACATCGCCATCCGCTGCCGCCTTCAACCGAAACTGGGCCCGGCGCTCAGCAAGGAAGAACGCAGCGTCCCCATGGCCGAGAAGCTCCGCCTGCTGCAGGCCGGGCTGCTTCCGATCATGATCTTCGCCGTGATGATGGTGCCCTTCGTCAACGGCTGGACGAGCCTCGTCGAGAGCTCGGCCGTGGGGGCGCTTGCCGCCTTCCTTGCCGCCGTCTTCAAGAAACGCATGACAAAACAGGTCTTCGAGACGTCGGTCCGCCAGACGCTCGTCGTTTCCTGCATGTTCATGTGGATCATCCTGGCCGCCATGGGTTTCGGCGCCGTCTTCGACGGCCTTGGCGCCGTGCGTGCCATCGACAACCTGTTCACCGAGCAGTTGGGTTTGAATCCCTGGGTGATTCTGATCCTGATGCAACTGTCGTTCCTGCTGATGGGAACCTTCCTCGATGACACGGCCATGCTGGTCATCGTGGCGCCGTTGTATGTACCGCTCGTCAAGGTCCTCGGATTCGACCTGATCTGGTACGGCGTGCTCTACACGATCACAACCCAGGTCGCCTACATGACGCCGCCCTTTGGCTACAACCTTTTTCTCATGCGCGCCATGGCGCCGCCGGAAGTGAGTCTCCGCGACATCTACGCTTCGATCTGGCCGTTTGTCTGCGTGATGATCCTGGCACTCGCCCTGATCATGGCGTTTCCGGAGATCGCCCTATGGCTGCCCGATTACATCTACGCAAAGTAGGGAAACAATAAGGAGAGCACGGGAGAAGGCTCGCTACCTTTAACGAAACCAACAAGGGAATCGAACAATGGTCAAAAAAGAGGAGAGTAACATGCTAACAAGACGCAAAATGCTGGGCGTTACCGGCGCTGCCGGCGTTGCTGGCGCTTCTGCCTTGGCGGCTCCGGCTGTCCACGCCCAATCGACGATCAAATGGCGCCTGCAGACCTATGCCGGCCCGGCACTGGCCGAACACGTCATCAAGCCGGCCATCGACAGTTTCAACAAGATCGCCGCCGGCCAGATGGAGATCGAACTCTATTTCGCCGACCAGCTGGTACCGACGGGCGAGTTGTTCCGCGCCATGCAGAAGGGCACCATTGACGCCGTACAGTCGGATGACGACTCCATGGCCTCGCCGACGGAAGTCACGGTCTTCGGCGGCTATTTCCCCTTCGCCAGCCGCCATTCCCTCGATGTGCCGGTGCTTTTCAATCAGTACGGCCTCAACGAGATTTGGGACGCCGAGTATTCCAAGGTCGGTGTCAAACACATCTCTGCGGGCGCCTGGGACCCGTGCCATTTCGCGACCAAAGACCCGATCCGCAGCCTAGCCGACCTCAAGGGCAAGCGCGTGTTTACCTTCCCGACGGCCGGACGCTTCCTGGCCCAATTCGGGGTCGTGCCGGTGACGCTGCCGTGGGAGGACATCGAGGTCGCGGTGCAAACGGGTGAGCTCGACGGCATCGCCTGGTCGGGCATCACCGAGGATTACACGGTCGGTTGGGCGGACGTCACCAACTACTTCCTGACCAACAACATCTCGGGCGCCTGGGCTGGCTCCTTCTTTGCCAATATGGACCGTTGGAATGAACTGCCCGATAACCTCAAGGAGCTCATCAAGATCACCTTCGACAGCTCACACTATTATCGTCAGTGGTGGTATTGGGGCGGCGAGGCCTCGCTCAGGGTCAACGGCACGAAAATGAAATTGACCTCGATTCCCGACCAGGAATGGGCGACGGTCGAGGCCGCCGCCGTCAAATTCTGGGACGAGATCGCCTCCGAATCAGCGACCAAGAAAAAAGTCGTCGACATCTTCAAGAAATACAATGCCGACATGCTGAAAGCTGGTCGGCCCTATCGCTACGGTTAAACCGAACCACCCAGAGTTCGGAACCTTAAGCCCCCGGGTCGTCTGGCTCGGGGGTTTTTCTTGTCACACGCCTGGACCGAGTGACCGTTTCATGTAAGGCGGCAGCTTCCTCTCTGATTGAGAAACAACGGCCACTCTTGTACCGTTGATAACCATGTCACTGCCCTACCGCTTGCAAACCCAAGAGATCGATCCAGCGTCACCGCCAAACGAAGCCGTGAAAGCCTGTATCGACGCCTGGAACCGTTGGCGCGGCGCCGCGACGATGCCGGCCTGGACTGGACCGGAGCGGCTTCTCGACCTACCGGCCTGGGTCCTTCCCTTTGCCATCGTCGCGGACGTCCGCCCGTCAGGCGGTTTCGTCTATCGTTTTTGGGGCTCCGGATTTACAACTCTGCACGGCTACGATCTGACCGGAAAATCTGTCAGCGACCTCAAACCCAAGGGGTTCGCCGAGATGGTTGAACGGTCGATGCGGGAGGTTTGCCGGCGCAAAGCTCCGCTTCTCTATGAAGGCGATTACGTCTCGAAAAACGAAGTCGTCGGCAGCGAGATCGTATTGCGCCTACCCTTATCGCATGACGGGTCGAGCGTTTCCCATATCCTCACATTGGTCTGGATCGGGGTTCGCGAAACCGAAGATTGGTTCCGCCAAGACACGGCCGTGGGCGGTTGAGGCTTGCGGGACATGGTCGGGTCTTCACAATAACTGAGTGGGACACTCAACAAAAAAGCTTGATTTTCGAATCACTCCGGCCGATGCTGTCGCCAGGTGAAACAGCGAAAGGAGGTGATCCGATGTCGAGTGGAATTAAGGGTTTTCTGGCCCTCAGTGCTTTTGTGATGGCGACCGTCATCGGCAGCGCGGCCTTCGCTGATTGTGCCGGGCACAAGACCAAGACGGCGACCACTTCAAGCAGTCAGATCGCGGCAACGGGCGCCCAGCAAAGCGTCAAGAAGCCGGCGAACGGCGGTTAGGGTCGAAACCCCAATTTCGCGAAAATCGAAAGGGCCGCCCAATGGGCGGCCCTCAGACCGCTGACAAAGTCCTCGCCTTTGGCGGCGGCTTTTGATTCAATGTGGGATGCTTAAAAACCGCTCACCCCAGCAGACGGAACTGGAGATGGTGACTTTGGAGTCTCTGGTTCCGTCGGATCA
>Ga0209787_1000057_pt1 | contig 31421 bp, 27 predicted proteins | sample WorMetLIZISLAND2_2_FD_187414 | JGI IMG/M metagenome (GOLD analysis project Ga0209787, IMG submission 187414) | Marine gutless worms symbiont microbial communities from Max Planck institute for Marine Microbiology, Germany - Olavius loisae LIZARD... ... | reverse complement strand
GAACCCTCACATCAACCTTCAACAGCACAGTGGCATGCTTGATCCTGTACGCCGCTGCGTTGCCTCCATTCACCGACTCCGTGAGCTGCTTACGCTCCTCAGCCTATCAAACGCACGATATATTTTTCACCCATTGGGCTACCTCCCGATCAACTCGCGCAAGCCTTACCATCGAGGCCATCAAACTGCAATAATTAGGAGAAATCAGAGACGAACTAGACTATCGCCTCTCTATCAGAAAAATGGACTGAAACAAGTACTAGGGGGTGTTGATATTTAAGCTGACAGACTACGCCAACCCAGCCTCAGCTGTTACAAGGGGAAGGAGGAGAAATGGTTCACTTGAATTAGCGTGACGACCAATAGGAACGGATTCAGAACCCGCTGCCAAGCCAAAGCGTCAGACTGCGGACGGAGCGGTTAAGACAATCGATTGTTCATAGAATTGGAAACTGGAATAGCGTATACCAGCGCTTAGCACGTTGGCAGACGCGTGGTGTGTGCTCCGGAGTGTTCGAGGAGTTAGCAAAAGAATTCGATCATGAAGAATTTTTCATTGATAGTACAGTGATCGGGGCCCATAGGCACGGGGCTGGTGCATCCCCAAAAGGGAATTCCTCAATGATTTTGTCTGCGGTATATCCGTTTGCCACGGTATCCTAAATATAAGGTTTACAGGTATTCTTGTTCCTAATAATTCGTGGCTTTCCACGATGGCCATCGTATGCGCTCTCTAATATGTCCACGCCGGGCTACATTTATTTTTATCTCACTTGGTTTCCTAATTTCTCGTAACCCTTACATCCATAATTTTTGCGCTGCTATGTCGGCTTTTCCTGGATCGCATCGATCATTCCGTTGAAAGTTCTAACAAGTGATGATCAGTTTTCGGAAATGCTACTTTGGTCTCCTTTTCTCTTTAGGATCCGGGGCGATTAACGTCGAAATCAACCGTATATTCTACTACATCAGATGTTTTTGTTCGTTAGGCGTATCATGTATTCAAGGCCGAGCGAATCATTTTAAGCTCTTCCTTCAGATCCTAACTGTTCGGCGTTATTTGGTGTTGCCTGAGAAGACTTTGTGTCGGGTTACGCCATGTTCGACGGTGTTTGTGTTCTTCGGGATCGGGTAGTGTTGGGCACAGGCTTGGCCGCCGATCAGCGAGACCTTGTGCGTCGAAACGCGACACGTCAAATTTGTCCCGACGCAGGAGGGATCTTCCCCCCCGGACGACCCCAAACCCTGAGCTTGCGGTAGACTGCCATGGATACATCCGGAAATTCCCCAACCACCTTTTCCCGGCCATGGGTTTGGCTGTGTGAGATAAGACCTGGGTATTCTCAGAGGTCGAGGTTGCCATGCCTCTTGCGTTTGTTGGTTGACCGGTTCCCGATCAAGGAGGGAACCAGCCAACTAGAACATCTAGATCCGCAGCTAGGGATCAGGGGATGCCCATGTCGAGGGCGGTATCCATCAGAACATCGGTTATAGCTCCGAGGAGCTTCGTAACCCGATAGCTGATCGGGCGCCAGGCTTACCAAGCTCTAAGCCTAGCTTGAGGTTATGGAACAGGCGCTACGCAGATTCTTTGAGATCCTGGAGCAAGCGGCCGTTCCGGCCGAGCAAGTGGTCGGTGCACCTGGGTGAGATTGTGGAGCATCACAAACAGGCCCTCAAACGCTTGGCTGCGTTGGAGACTGAGGACTGTGGAGGCGCAGTCGCTGCTCGACTAGGCCCGTGCCGACAGCCTGCTGGACCGAGCTGCAGCGCAGGAGTTGAACAATATCTAAGCAGTGCAGGCAGCGGTCGAGCGGTGCCTCTGGATTGGGCCACGACCCAAAACAAATCTTGGCAACCCACCACACATCAAGGATGCCTAGCGTGTAGACAAGGACGCCGTAATGGAGCAATATGAAGGAGGTTTACGACAACGTTTAAGCGGTGATCGACCGGCTGACTGCAGAGCGATGGTGTGGTTCCTGGTTAAGTCAAATCCCCCGGGTAACACCAAATCATTCAGGATTGCTTCCCGATCAGGCACGATCTGCCCTGGTCAGGGCACCAAATCCCAAGGCGTCCAGATAGAGTTCCGTAGCGCGGTGGATCGCGAGACGATCCAGGGCTTCTACCAAGTGTGCCTGGGTCGGTGGGTTGTTCAGGGTGCGGCGGATAGCGGCGGCCATAGCCTGGGCATCGCCGATGGGAACCAGCTCGCCGTAGCGTCCCCCGTCTAGCAGCTCACGCGGTCCGCTGGAACAGTCCGTCGCCACGGCCGGCACGCCCAAGGCGGTTGCTTCCAGCAGGGCATTGGGGAAACCTTCAAACCGGGAAGACAACAGAAACAGATCGGCCCGGGCGACGCATGGGAAGGGGTTCTCAGAGCGTCCGGGCAGGTCACAGCGTGCCGCGACCCCCAGCCTCTCGGCCAGGGACTTCAACCGCAGGCGTCGTTTGCCTTCGCCATAGATGATGAGGCGATGATCCCGCGGCAACAGCGCCAGGGCCCGCAACATGGTACCCTGATCCTTAGCCTTAACTAGGCGCCCCAAACTGATCAGCAGCGGTCCGGAACGGTCCCGGCACCAGGGGTGAGCGGGCTCCTGTTCAGCCTGGGTCCGAATCTGCGCTAGATCTAGACCGGTGTATATCCGACGGACCGCCGGCGCGGCGGGTCCGAGCAGTTGGCGTACGCCATCGCAGACCCCCTCGGATACGCCAATCACCAGATCCACCCGCCGCAAGGTCGCAATCAACTCGCGGCGCTTGCGCCGACGAGACAACAGGTTCGACTGGCGCAGCTTGGCGGGGATGGTGGTCCCGACGCGGATCACAACCCGCGGCCTCGGTTCCATGGTTGCGGCCGCATCCAGGACCAGCCGATTTGCCCGGTCTCGATGCGAGAGCACGGTATGGGGCTGCAGGCGGGTCAGGAAGGCCTGCATGCGGTCCGGTGCCTGCCGATCATACCCGATGCGCGCCACGTGGGCCTGCACAGAAGGCGCGACCATTGCCAGATCGGGGTGGTCCTCGCTCTCCAGTTGGAGGTGTATCTCGACCCCGGCCTGTGCGAGGTCGTTGATCAGGTTCAGCATGAACCGATTGATCCCGCCTGGACCAGGCCGAAAACCCGTCACCAGCAAACGGGGCCGCATAGCGCCAGAGGTTGACTTTACGTACCAGTCTGGGGATAAATTCAGGAGGTGCTCGGAGACCGCTTTGTCAGAAGCGGTACTTGGAAATGTGGGACTCATCACGACAGTAAGGCGACCGATGGAAAAACACAAGGCAAATGGTTGCATACTCTGCCTCGGGCATCCAGACCGAAGCATGAGTTCGCTTTACCTCGGTACTGACAGAAATCCGCGGGACTCGAAATAACCGAGGCGCTGCCTGCCGCCGCCTTGAATTCGGCAAGCCTCCGTCCCCAACCAGGCATCGTGGCCAGGGGGAAGCGCTCTGCGCGGCGTGGGTAAAACTCGACGCCTGGCTCGGAAAACATCGCTGGTATTCTCCGTTCAGTGGAGCTCGATTCGCCCGCGCTGCTTCGTCGGCTCACTCCAGCATACCAACACGTTCGAGAACCACGCCCATTTTTTATTTGATCCCATCTCTCCGCCCTTTTCCAGCGGGAGAGGGAGTGCAGCCTGTAGGGTACTCAACACCCTATACTTGTATAGATCTCTCCCTGCGATCGACAAGCCACGCCCTAACCTGACAGCTAACCATTTGATTGCAGGGTCCGGCGGGTGGATTCTCTAAATGTCAACCGCCCTGGTGTCGATGTTCCCATTTAAACCTTAATCACTTTATAACAATGCCACCAGTAATTGAGAGCATCCGTACTAGACTCCGGGCCCGGCAGGTCAGGCGAGTCGGCTCGCAGGTCTTGTTCGCAAATGCCTTTCTTGCCCCGGCCGCGGCCAATACCAGTCTGCTGCTGGCGGTGGCTGCTTTCCCGTTCGCCGTGGCCGATTGGCGCGCCCTGCTGCGCCAATCGGTGGTGCTTGCCTTCCGGGTTCATGCCATTTCCCTGATCGCCCCGACGGTCGTCCTGCGTTTCACGCCGCCGATAGGTGTGCACATCCATTGGAGCGGTCTTTGGGCTTGGCTGCAATTCGCGTTGTTCATCCCCGTGGCCTTCTTCATGCGTGCGGACCCCACGCATCTCGGCCGGTTGCTGCTGTTGTGCATGCTCGGTTTGATTATCGTATGCTGTGGAGGTTGGATTGGGCGCAGCTGCTGGACTCACCCCGGGCCCATTGCGATGCCAGCCGAGACGGCTATGGCTTTCCGACCCTCGGGGTTCGCCCTTTTCAGCGGCACCGCACTGCTGGGCATGGTTCTGCTACGTCGGCGCTGGTGGGTCGGCTCGCCCGCCCGCAGCTTGTTCTGGGTGGTCTGTATGCTCCTACTGTTGCAGAAATTTCTCGTTGCCCAGGCGCGGGGGGCTTGGTTCAGTCTTGTGGTGACAGCGGGGTTCGTGTTTATACGCGCGCGCCGTTACCGAGAGGGACTGGTCTGTCCACCGCGACCCCAAACCCTGCACTACGCCGCGGTCATATCAGTACTGGTCATCTTTGCTGCTACCCAGAGGCAAATGATCTTTCCCGGCTGCTTGAGGAGATTCTTATCGTACAGGACATCGTTTCCAGGAAGCAGGTGCATAACACCCAACAGCTTGTTGGCCCTGTGTTGGAATGCACAGCGCTTCGGCATGGAGATCTGGCTGCGGCACCCCCTGACAGGTTAGGGTCCAGACACAAGTCACGATCTTATGGTAGCTAGCAGCGACCCCAAGTTTGAGTCCATAAGGAGATAAGGGGAGTAAGATCTTGCAGCACCTTCACAACACCTATCTGGAACTCCTGTTGCAGGTGGGGGTGATCGGATTCGTCCTGGCAGGCGTATTCATCGCTGCTTTACTCTGGGGCCTGGCGCAGGTGTTTTGGACGGGCCGATTGGCGGCAGACCTGTATCTATTCCTGCTCTTGGCATTCGTGCTCCTATCGCTCTGGAGCCCTTTCGACTATCGTATCCTGCATCAGGACTGGCGTTTCTACTGGCTCCTCCTCGCGGGAACCGCCTTTAGTTTCTCCCTACTCGCTGACAATGCCACCGACTCCGAGGACGCCTCCGTGGGGAGTCCTGAGTGAGGGCCCCGCCGTCTCGATCCGATCCTCGCCGCATCCTGTTGGTGCGGACCAGCGCCATCGGCGACATTATCTTCGCCTCCCCCTTGGTGGCTGCCTTGCGTCGTGCCTATCCGCAGGCCCATATCGCTTGGTTGGTACAGTCTGAATACCGGTCTCTACTGGAGCACCATCCCGACCTGGACGAAATCATCGCCTGGCCTATTCGCGAGTGGCGCGAGCTCTGGCGTCGGCACCGCTTAGGAAATCTCGCCCGAGCATTTGGAGCCTTCCGTAAACACTTACACGCGCGCCGGTTCGACTTGGCTTTAGATCTGCAGGGGCTGCTCAAGAGCGGGCTGGTGACCCGTCTCTCCAGCGCGCGGGAGCGCATCGGTCTGGGGTCCCGGGAAGGCAGCCAGTGGCTCATGACCCAAGTCGTCCCCCGCGGTGAAGACAGCAAGCGCATCGGCTCGGAATACCACTTTCTGGCCCAGAACCTGGGGCTACCGACTTATGACTTCGCCATGGTCGTCCCCTACGAACCGGAGGCCGCCGCTTGCGCCTGCGGGCTAATCGAGCGCGCGGGGTTGAGCCGTGGATTTGCCGTCATCTGTCCCTTCACGACCCGTCCCCAAAAGCACTGGTTGGACCCGCGTTGGGCGGAGCTATCGGATCGGCTCCATGCTGAACTGGGCCTACCGGTGATCATGCTCGGGGGGCTTGGAGACCAGGAGGCCGCAGGACGTATCCACGCCTTGGCCACCGTCGGACCGTTTAATCTCGTGGGCAAGACGACCCTACCGCAAGCGGCGGCTCTGATTTCCAAGAGCGCCCTGCTGGTAGGCGTCGACACGGGGCTCAGCCACATGGGGGTCGCCTTCGACCGCCCGAGCCTGCTGTTGTTCGGATCGACCTGCCCCTACCTGGACACCACCCGTGCCAATGCCCGAGTGTTGTATCATCGACTGGATTGTTCCCCCTGCAAGCGTAGGCCCACCTGTGACGGTGCCTTTACCTGTATGCAATCGATCATGGTGGATGAGGTCCTGAACGCGGCCGAGAATCTGCTGGGACGGACGGCTTGAAGATCCTACATGTGGAGGGGGGCCGCAACCTTTACGGCGGTGCCCTGCAGGCCCTCTACCTGATGGAAGGGCTTGCAGACCGTGGGTACCGCAACGTCCTCGTTTGCCCTGCGGGAAGCGATCTGGCACGGGCGGCAGCGGTCTGTGCCGAGGTACATCCCATGGCGATGGGCGGAGATCTAGACTTGCGGCTCATCCCCAGGTTGCGCCGCTGTATCCGGCGCTGCCGCCCGGATCTGGTGCACCTGCACGGGCGTATCGGCGCCGATGTGATGGGCGGCATCGCCTGTCGCCTGGAGGACGTGCCGGTCGTCCATTCGCGCCGGGTCGACAACCCGGAACCCCGCTGGGTGGTCAATCTTAAGTACCGCCTTCATGATCGGGTGATCGCCATCTCAGAAGGTATCGGCCGGATCTTGCTGGCCGCAGGGCTGCCTACGACCAAGCTGCGTCTGGTACGGAGCGCGGTGGATCTAGGACGCTTTGACCGTCCCTGCAACTGGGAACGCTTGACCTCTGAGCTGGGGGTTCCCGCACCAGCGCGACCGATCGGCATCGTTGCCCAGCTGATCCCCCGCAAGGGACACCGCTTTCTGATTGAGGCCCTACCACCCTTGGTAGCGACATTTCCACACCTGCGGCTGTTCATCTTCGGCAAGGGTCCCCTGGAGCAAGACTTGCGTAGGCGCGTTGCGAGCACGGGACTCGAAGATTATGTGCAATTCGCCGGCTTCCGACAGGACCTGCCGGACCTGTTGCCCTGCCTGGAACTGCTGATCCATCCCGCCAGCCGAGAGGGGTTGGGGGTATCCCTGCTGCAAGCGGCAAGCGCCGGGGTGCCCATCGTGGCGAGTTATGTGGGCGGCATCCCGGAAGCGGTCCGCCATGGACGCAACGGATTGCTGGTACCGCCAGCAGACCCCCAGGCCCTGGGAACGGCGGTGGCGATGCTACTCCGAGACAAACGGCTCGCCCGGCAGCTGGGGGATGCAGGGAAGGAACTGATGTACAGTGAGTTCTCTATAGAAGCTATGGTGGGGGGTAACCTAGCGGTCTACCGCGAGTTGCTGGCGGAGACGGTTCACAAAGGCACCTGAAATCCCGTGAGCGAACCGATCAGCCTGCAGATGGTGGGCAGCAAACGCTTGGGTGGGGCAGAGCGTTGGTTCTGCCGTTTCAGTGTAGCCTTGGCGGAGCTTGGTATCCCCGCCGAACTTGCCGTACGTACCGGTAGTGAGCTGGAACGGGTCGATCTATCCCTCCCCCTGCACCGGCTGCCCTTTCGAACCGTTTGGGACCCCATCTCCCGGAGTACCGTCTCGCGGCTGATTCGACGGATCAAGCCTGACATCGTCCAGACCTACATGGGCCGTGCCACCCGCATGACGCGGCTCAAATCTGGCACCGGGCCGGTCCATATTACGCGCTTGGGGGGTTACTACAGGCTCCACCCTTATCGTCATGCCCACGCCTGGATAGGTAACACCAAGGGGCTGTGCGACTGGATGGTGCAACAGGGTCTACCCGCGAATCGGGTCTTTCATATCTACAACTTCGTCGATCCACCCCGACCACACCCCCCCGAGCGGGTGGCAATGCTACGCAAGGCGCTAAGAATTCCCATGGACGCCTGGGTGTTGCTGACCGCCGGGCGTTTGGTACCAGTCAAAGGTCATGTTCATCTACTGGAGGCCCTGTCTCTACTCCCCACGGAGATCGGTGGACGCCCACTGCATTTGGTGCTGTTGGGGAGCGGGGTTCTAGGGCCGAAGCTGATGGCACAGGCCGAGCAAGCCGGTCTGAAGAAGCGTGTCCTGTGGGCTGGCTGGCAGTCGGACCCTGCACTTTACTACCAGCTCGCGGATCTGGTGGTCTTCCCTTCCCACGATCAGGAGACCTTGGGTAACGTAATCCTGGAGGCCTGGGCTTGGTCCAAGCCGCTGGTAACCAGCCGCTTCCGCGGCGCGCGGGAGATCGCCCATCACGGCGAGGATGCTTGGTGCGTGCCCTGTGCCAATGGTCCGGCACTGGCACAGGGCATCGAACATGTGCTGCAGGATCCGCCGCTGAGGGCGGTGATGGTCGCTCAAGGGCAGCGGCAGACCCGGGAAGTGTTCGGACGGAGGGTGATTATGGACAGGTACCTGAAACTCTATAGGGATCTAGCAGGATGTTAAGGACTATGAGGCCAAGTTCGTTCAATTCCCACCGCGTCATTCCGGTAGATGTTGCCGGAATCCAGAGGCCAAGTATGGTAAAAACAATAGGAGGTTAAACAATTGCGATTGTTCAGCTTGATAGCATTGTGGTCAAGCCAATTGACAAAACGCAGCTCCGGGAGTACTTTCGCTAGTTTGCGGGGCGTAGCGCAGCCTGGCAGCGCACCTGAATGGGGTTCAGGTGGTCGGAGGTTCAAATCCTCTCGCCCCGACCAAAAAATATGACTGAATGCCAAGCCGTTTCAGGTTCTGCCCAGACGGCTTTTTTGTTGATCCAGTCTATCAACCACGAAAAACACGATAAGACACGAAGTTTGATTGGTTCGAGTTCTTTCGTGTTTTTCGTGGTTCCACTCCCCCCAAACCATGTCAAATCATTCAGGGTTGGCCCAGGGTCCCGGGGTCTACAGCCAAGATTCCGGATAACGGCGGTGTGCGCTCAGGTTGTTTATCAGGAGTCCGACGATGAGCAGCGTGATCGCACCCAGACCCACCGGCACCAAGGCGAAGAGGTAACCGAGGGCGTGGAGTTCCTGGGAACCGATGACGGCGATCAGGGCCGTCGCCCCGCCCGGTGGGTGCAGGGTTCGGGTTAGATGCATGAGTGCGATGGCACTCGCCACGGCTACGGCCTCTGCTAACCCTGGGATGGGATGGAACACCTGATAGCACAAGACACCCACCAGTGCCGAGAGTATGTGTCCGCCGACCAGATTGCGGGGCTGGGCCAGAAGGCTGTGGGGCGCACCGTAGACCAGGACGGCAGAGGCCCCGAACGATCCGATCATGAAGAGGTTGTCGGTTCCCGTGAACAGGAACCGCCCGAGCAGCCCTATCGCACCGATACCCAGGAAAGCCCCGAGCCAGGACCAGAGAATCTCGGTCATTGACGCCCGTGGTGGGCTACCCCGCAGGGTCCCTCGCATTTGGTGCGGATACCGCCTTGGATCTACGATAGGGTAGGCACGCTTCGATATGGTTGCCGATGGCGACGTATCAGGCGGGCCATCGGTGGTGCATCCCGTACCGGATTCTTTCGACTCTACCGAATGTAGTCTACGCATCGATTCTTAAGAAACTGTCTGGTTAAAATGGACACGAGCGTCGAGTTGGGTTACGGCGCGTTCGGCCCTGTTATTGGGCTTTTGGATCGGAGAACGCGTCCGACCCGACCTACGAAGAGGGGATAACCCTGGGATAATCCTGGAGCGTGATCGCATCAATGCATTTTTGCGTGCTCGACCGATATGTTGCACGCTGGACAACTGAGACCACGGGTACAGAATATCAAACAGATAGCCGTAACAGTTTCGCTCATCCATTGACTCGATGGTTTATAACAGATAACCCCGTAAACCTCGTATTCTACGCTGCTGTGGCAAGTATTTCGGTTTTCTACGTTTCCAAGTCTTCCCTGATTCGATCATACTCTGCCCACCGGCATCCGGTGGGCTGGTTCTCTACTATTCAGTAGTTCCTAGATAAACAATTGGTTATGAGCATAATTTTGCGCTACGCATGTAAAGAATGTTCCAACCATTCCCTCAGAGAACCTTGACATCTTCCAACTCGTCTCGTTTGAGGACACCCTTTGGTACCACTGTGCATGCTGTTAGGCGAGCTACGCCCTGCCAGCATGCAAAATAATCTCGCAATCACCCGCGTTCAGATAAATGTCAACACCCCCTAAGGTACTCGAACGTCGATTGGTGGCCCAGACCCGGATCTTTCGGGTCGAGCAGATCGACTTGGCGTTTTCCAATGGAAATCGCCGCTGCTTCGAGCGAATCGTCGAGGGACAGCAGGGGTCGGTACTGGTCGTTCCCGTGTCCGATGCACGGACGCTGTTGCTGGCACGCGAATATGCCGCCGGCACGGACCGCTATGAGCTCGGCTTTCCCAAGGGCGTCGTCGAGCCAGGGGAAGACCCACTGAAGGCAGCCGACCGCGAGATCCGCGAGGAGATCGGCTGCGGTGCCAGGGACTTAAGGTTGGTACACACAGTATCGCTGGCACCGGGCTACATTCAGCATGAGACGCACTTGGTGCTAGCGCAGGACCTGTATCTTAAGCGGGCTCAGGGGGACGAACCTGAGCCGATCGAGGTTGTACCCTGGGATCTAAATAAGTTGGATGCCTTGCTGGAACGGGACGACTTTACGGAAGCGCGCTCCATCGCCGCCCTCTTTCTAATCAAAAGATTCTTAGGTAGCAATCCTGAATGATTCGGCATGGTCTGGGGGGCCGCCCGTGTTGCGCTGCGACGCTAAAGACGCCCAAAAGCTCGCTGATCGCCTGCTTGGGTCATGCCGGCGCCTTAACGTAACCTACACCCACATGACCCCCGCGCTGCCTGATTCTGCCTGATTAATTCTCATTTCTTTTACGCCCAACTCCAAAGTTAGACAAAGCCGTAGAGGTTCTGTTCCCGAGCAAGCCCAATTTAGATGACGATCAACGAAAAGTTGTGTGTGATGCATAGATTGGCTTATTCGGTCAGTGTGTAAAAGCGACGGCTGTCGAAGGATGTCCGGTTGCTTGAGCATGGCGTGGATGGCATGCAGCATGCCTACACATGACGGCACAGACGGCCTAGAGTTTGTTGGGGCCGCGTTTTTCGATGGGCTGGGGAAGTAGGCTGTGAATTGAAATCGCGGCGTATGGAGCCGGACTGGGGCTGGGACGGCCACGGCGCCCCACTGTCTAGCCTGCATCTCCTCGGGCAGGAGTAGCGGTTCACCGAGGAGTTGAATGGCGCTGGCGTCGGCGACGCTGATGATTGGCACAGGCATTCGACCTTGGCATCGAGTCGGGTGATTCTGTGTTGCAGATCAGGGATCAGAAAGTCTGGTGTCATCGCGGTGAGTTGGGCGGCCTTGGGGATCACCGTCAGGTCCAGGCCGGCATTATCCAGGGCCGCCCCTGGCTCACCCGGGCCTTGCGCAGGGCTCGGACAGGGCCAGATGGGCGGTGCTCTTGAACTCACAGTTATCGCCATGATTACGGTTTCATGGCTAACATCGATTCCGGTGCTCTTCATGTTCTGGTTCTCCAAATGGTTTGGATCGGTTAAGCTCGTGACTAGGTTCCCCGACCCTGCTGAACCCGCGCCGACCAACCTTGTGTATGCAGGCTCACGAGCTTAGCCCCCGGGCTTGGATACTCTTCGGTATTGGCGAAGAGGGCGGGGAGCCAATCTACGGACAGGCTCAAAGCCTCAGGAGAGAACGGCTTCCCCAGGTACTCGCCATCACTTCCCTTTATAATAGAATCCTTGGTGTTCCCTCGGGGACAGAATATACAAGGGTGGGCAAAGCGAAGCCGGCCCATCCGGATGGCCTCAAGTTCCGGTCATTGCATAGGGCTTTCCCAACCACAGTCGCTTGTAGGGAGACAAATTAGGCGCCGCATGCTATCACATGGCGATGGGCACGCTGTGCTGTGTGCATTCTGCTAGGTCGTCGCGGTCAGTTACCAGTAGCTGGCAGCCGGCGACTGGAAGCTGGGAAGCTGATAACCGACGACCGGAAATCGGCATCCAGCCCCGTCACTGATTCGGGCTACAATGGTTCTATCGCCTGAGCTACAGCCCATCGCCAAGACCCAGCCCCCCATGAGCAAAGAACCAGCTACTGTCAAACACTCCCCCGTCATGGAGCAGTATCTGCGCATCAAGGCGGACTATCCACAGATGTTGCTCTTTTACCGCATGGGGGATTTCTACGAGCTCTTCTTCGAGGATGCGGAGCGGGCGGCACACCTGCTGGATATCACCCTGACCAAGCGCGGCCAGTCCGGCGGTCGGCCGATCCCCATGGCTGGGATTCCCTACCACACGGTAGAGAGCTATCTGGCCAAGCTGGTGCGCCAAGGCGAATTGGTGGCAATCTGTGAGCAGATAGGAGAACCGACCAAATCCAAAGGTCTGGTGGAGCGGGAAGTCGTCCGCATCATCACCCCCGGCACCCTGACCGACGAGGCCCTGCTCCAGGAGCGCCGGGACAATCTACTGGTAGCGGTCTGCGCTGGTGACGACGGCGGCTATGGTCTCGCTTGGCTGGAGCTTTCCAGCGGCGGCTTTGCGGTGCTGCAAGTGCCGACGTTGGAGGCCCTGCACAGCGAGCTGGAACGGCTGCAGCCAAGCGAGACCCTGGTGGCAGAGGGCAGCTGCCTACCCGAGGAGCTAGATCTGGAGGGCGGTATTACCCAGCGCCCGGTCTGGCATTTCGAGCCGGACAGCGCCCGCCGCCTGCTGTGTGACCAGTTTAGCACCCGCGACCTGACCGGGTTCGGGTGCGCCGAGCTGCTACTGGCGATCGGTGCTGCTGGTTGCCTGCTGCAATATGTCCGAGACACCCGGCGTAACAGCCTGCCCCACATTCGAAGTCTCACCACCGAGCAACGGGACACTTCCCTGATCCTGGATACCACCACCCGACGCAACCTGGAGCTCGTGACCAGCCTGAGCGGCCGCTCCGAGCACACCCTGGCGGGGATCCTGGACCGCACCATCACGGCCATGGGCAGTCGTCTCCTGCGACGCTGGCTCGGTCGCCCCCTACGCTGCCAGGATACCATCCGCCGCCGCCACACCGCCGTCGCGGAACTGGCTGCAGGCGGCACCTTTGCTCCAGTACAGGAAGGGCTGGCCGGAATCGGCGACCTGGAGCGTATCCTAGCCCGCGTAGCCTTGGGCTCGGCGCGGCCCCGGGATCTGACGGTACTGTGTAACTCCCTGGCCTACTTGCCCGATCTGCAGGCCAGCCTGGGGACTTTTCAGGCTCCCTTGGTGCGGGAGCTCTCCGAGTCGATCGGGACCTTTCCGGAGGTGGTGGAGCTGCTGCAAGGGGCCGTCATCGATAACCCGCCGGTGCTGATCCGCGACGGGGGCGTGCTGGCGTCCGGCTATGACCAGGAGCTCGACAAGCTGCGCGACCTGACGACTAATGCCGACCGGTTCCTCCTGGACCTGGAAGAACGGGAACGTGCGCGCACAAGTTTAGACAATCTCAAGGTCAGCTACAACCGGGTCTATGGCTACTACATTGAGGTGAGCCGCAGCCAGTCCGAGCGGGTCCCGGTGGATTACGTACGACGCCAGACCCTGAAGGGTGCCGAACGCTATATCACACCCGAGCTCAAGCGGTTCGAGGATCAGATACTGAGCGCCCGGGAGCAGGCCCTGGCCAGGGAAAAGACCCTCTACGAGGAACTGCTGCAACAGCTGACCCAATGGCTGGCGGAGCTCCAGACAGCCGCCACCGGCATTGCCACCCTGGACGTGCTCTGCAACCTAGCAGAACGCGCCAACACCCTGGACTGGGTGCAACCGGCGCTGACCGACGAGCTCCTCATCGAGATCACCAACGGCCGCCATCCGGTGATCGAGCAGGTGATCGACGCCCCCTTCGTGGGCAACGGGGTACGGCTGGATGAGGAGCGCCGCATGCTGATCATCACCGGACCCAATATGGGCGGCAAATCCACCTTCATGCGGCAGACAGCCCTGATTACGCTCCTAGCCTATTGCGGCAGCTTCGTGCCTGCCCGCTCAGCGCGGCTGGGGCCCGTGGACCGCATCTTCTCGCGCATCGGTGCCGCGGACGACCTAGCCGGCGGGCGCTCCACCTTCATGGTGGAGATGGAGGAGGCAGCCAATATCCTCCACAATGCGAGTGACCACAGCTTGGTGTTAATGGACGAGATTGGCCGCGGCACCAGTACCTTCGATGGCCTCTCCCTGGCTTGGGCCTGCGGCGTCGAGCTGGCGACGCGCAACCGTGCCTTTACCCTATTCGCCACCCATTACTTCGAGCTCACCACCCTATCCGAGGCGTATCCGGAGATTGCCAATGTCCATCTGAACGCCGTAGAGCACGGAGATACCATCGTCTTCATGCACGCGGTCCGCGAGGGTCCGGCCAGCCAGAGTTATGGGCTCCAGGTGGCGCGGCTCGCTGGGGTGCCCGCCGCGGTCATCGAACACGCCCGCACCCGCCTGCTCGAGCTCGAGGATGACGCCCAACGCCACACCGAACGGGAAGCCGATCAGCTGTCCCTGTTTCCGCTGGAATCTCCGACCCCAACGCTGACGCCAACCCTGACCGCTACAACTCCAGTCTCCACCCCAGCCCTGGATGCCCTGCGGGAGTTGGACCCAAACGGGCTCTCGCCGCGGGAGGCGTTGGAGGCCTTGTACCGATTGAAGGCACTGGCGAAATGACGAACGGCCGCTTGCCCCCGGACTACCCATGGAAACCCGGAGCAAACATCCTCAGAATCACATCTGTACCGCCGTACCGATCCGAAACATTCTCGTCGTTCGGTAACGGTTAAGGTTTAAGTGAAAACATAGCCAATAGCGGTGTGTTAGTGCGCTGCAGGCTATACCCCCTTCCCAGCCATCGTTCTCTGAACTCCACAGGAATCACCGCATGCGGGACCTATTATTTTACCATTAAGCAAGTCCGTCCCTGGTTTCTTACCTCCTCGGTAGTGCGGTGATCGTCGGTCACACGACGCTTGGCTCATCCCGGATCTGGGTGAGGACCAAGCAAAGGAGACTGGCCTGAGGACCACAGCAAGGTATTCGACTTCGGTGCCGAACAGCCTTCGATGTTGCAAGCCCTTCGACGGCGACCGTACCGACGTGAGTATGTGGACCTCTTCTACCGCGGCTACTGGGGCTTCAAGTCCGTAAAGACCGGGTTCGCGAACTATCCCAACTATATGATCTGGGACGATCACGAGATCGTGGATGGGGTTCCTATACAGAGAGGGAACTCGCCAAGGTCCTGAACCGACGTCACGGGCGACAAGATCCCAAGGAGAATCTGCAGCAGACCTTCATGATGCGAGAAGCTACAGGGATGGTCCACGCAGACCATCAGCATAGCCACAACCCCGGGTCCTCGACCTTCGATGCCTAACCTATCGGGAGAATCGATTCTCAACTTTCCACTGGATCAGGATCTACGTCCTCGACATGCGCGGCTAAAAGCAGTTTGCCGCGGAACACGACTTTCGGGTGTTTGGCGAGTCGTAAGCACGAACGTCTCGCGGCCTGGGCTTACAAGGAGTGGAGCAACCCACCAACCGCGGTCCCATCTTCATCGTCTCACTCGTTCCCGTCGTGCACCTTCGCGGCTTTATTATCGACCTCATGGAACGGCTGCCGATCATCGGTAATCGTGACGACGTATGAGATCACTGAGAGTACGCCAAGAACCATAAAGAGATCACTCGCCTTCTCGACCTGCTCTTCGGGCTCTCTGACACCACCGGACGTCCTCTGGTCGTCCTCAGTGGCGATGTGCATATCGGCGCCGTCTTCTCCATGTCTCATCCTGAGTTTCCTAGGGTACGAGACTTCCAGGTAACCTTGAGCGCGATAACGTATGCGGCCCTCAACGACACAAAGCTAGCTATCCTCGCCATACCCGTGAAGAAACATGGCAAAGTTGGAAAAACAAATGTGACCTTCAAAAATCATTTCGTCTACCCCCAGCACAACTTCTCGTTCTTGTCCGTCCGCACCGATGCTTAGGGGACGAACGTGTGAGTCGAGTTGATGGGAAAATCGACGCATTTTGACGGCACGTCGGAACGCTGCACCTTTGATCTGCTTGATCTATAATGTGGCGTTTCGCGGCGTGAATCCGCATGCATCTTGCAGGCGAGACGCTTCGATCCCCTGACCATCGCCAGTGTCCTCCATGCTTCATAGGTGCTGGGGACCTTTAAGAAAGAGCGTGATAATGTCAGCTTGGCCTAGGTCGTATTGACATTTAAGCTGATAGGCTACGTGTAACTCAGCTGTTTTTAGGGGAGTAGAAATGGTTCGTTTGAATTAGCGTGACGACCAATGGGAATGGATTCAGCACCCGTTGCCAGTCCAAAGCGTCAGTCCGTGGAGAGAGCGGTCACGACAACCGATTGTTCGTGGGAAGCGATTTTGTAGTTGGCCGCTCAGAGTGCCCCGTGGCACGATCCAATTTGGAAATTGGAAATAGCGTATACCAGCGCTTCACGCGTTGGTGGATGTGGGGTGTGTGTTAGCAAAGGAATCTGATTTCGAAGAAGTTTTCGTTGATAGTACAGTGATCGGGGGCCATGTAGTACATTGTTTCAGTATGTTTTTCCGGCACAATGTGATCCGGCCCAGGGGCACGTCATTTCCACTTAGTATTGCGGATAGAGTCGCCTGAGCTTGGTGCGCGCATCCTCGGTGGTGAATTGCCGATCAACGCCAATCTATTCGGCATTGCGCCCAGGCAATTGCCTCATGGTGGAGTGTTTCCAGATCCTGGATGCTCTGGTTCAGGTATTGCCTGGCGAACAGGCTCAATTCGATCTTGGGGGTGTAATGAATCTCCAACCGGTCAAGTAACCGCTGTGCTTTGGCGGGCGGAAAGGCCTTGTACAAGGAGGCGTGAGTGTAGGTGAGATTAGCACCGCCTGGTTGGCATCGGCGTGATCCATATCGAGCAGCGTCTTGCCTGCCTGGGTCAGATGCCACATGGCTGACTTGGCTTGTCCGGTAGGGTCGAGGCGTTTCTCCGATTAAGGCGTTTAGGATTATACGGATGCCGATAGACCTCCAGCACATCTGCCGTGCAAGCAACAAATCCGCCGTATTGCTCTGGTGGAATGACCCAACAAGTCCGTCGATGCGGCCTCAACTCGTTTTGGTGGTCTCCATGGTCTACAACCGTAACGTCTACCATGCATGGCCGATGGGTAACTCACTACAGACCAGTTGGATCGGACGCGTTTCTTGCCCACCATCCAGAACCGCGCGCGCCGATTGCTCTCGCTTCTTGCGTTCCAGAGCAGCTTCAAGCCCCCCCACAAAGCGTTGCCACAGGTTGGACGCGGTTCACGAGATATACGCGAATGCCGGTTTTTACACCACGCTACTTCAGGACCTCCGCATCGACCTTCCCACAGCACATGGCATGCTTGATCTTATACGCTGCTGCGTTGCCTCTATTCACCGACTCCGTGGGCTGCTCACGCTCCTCATCCGTCAAACGCATGATTTGACATTTAACTCTAACCGACTGTTTTCAGATGTTAAATAACTGCGATACCCGAGTAGTCCGCACAGTATAACCTACGCTAACCGTTTGATTATTTCAGGATCCGCTGTGTAGACCTTCCTAAATGTCAACAAGACCTAGTAAACAAGCGGAATCTCCCAGACTTATCATGGTCCACTCGCTCCAGGGTTTTGTCCCATGGCTAACGGCAATGTCACCGGGTAGCGCCATATCATCAGGGCTTTCGGCTTTGTTACGAGCTAGAGGAGGCATTCCGTCAAGAGGTATGGATGCTCGTCCTGCTGGTGCCGTTGGGCTTCTGGCTCGGAGAGACCCTGGAACGGGTGATTGATCGTACCAATCGTTGAGCTGCTTAACTCCGCCAGCAAGGCCAATGTGGATCGGGGGGGCTTGGAGCACTACGAGCTCTCCGAGCGGGCCAAGGATATCGCTTCCTCCGCCGTCTTTCTCAACTCTGTGGCCTGTTACTGATTCCTAAGTGGGTAAGGACGCACATGACCGAGTACTTCCGAGATACCGACTTCATTCCGCTCAAGATCGTGATCCTTACCGTGTCGGACAGCCGCACCGAAGCCGACGACAAATCCGGCGGCCGGCTCCGGGATCAGGTCGAAGACGCGGGCCACCAGGTAGTCGCCAAAGAGATCGTCCCGGACGACGTCTACCAAATGCGCGCCGCCTTCTCGCGCTGGATCGCCGACCTCCAGGTCCAGGTAGTGTTGGCCACCGGCGGCACCGGTATCACCGGGCGGGACAGCACCCCGGAGGCAGTTGCGCCCCTGCTCGACAAACGGATCGAGGGCTTCGGCGAGCTTTTCCGCGCCCTCTCCTACGAGGAGATCGGTCCCGCCACGATTCAGTCTCGAGCCATGGCGGGTCTGGCCAACGGCACCTTCATCTTCTGCCTGCCCGGCTCTAGTGGTGCCTGCCGGACCGCCTGGGACAAGATCCTGCAGCCCCAGTTCGACCATCGCACCAAGCCCTGTAACTTCGCCCAGCTCATACCGCGTCTGCTGGAGAAATGACCTGTCACTGGTTTTGGATCGCCGAAGCCTGTAGAGACTCTATTCCTGAGCAAGTCAAATTTAGGTGGCGATCGACAAAAAGTTGTGTGTGATACATAGATTAGTTTAATCGGTAGCCATCTCGGCTGGTGTTTAGAAGCAGTAGATGTTGAAGGGTGTTCGGTTCTCAAGCATGGCGTGGATGGGCATACAGCAGCTTACGCATGATGGCACAGACGGCCTGAAGCTTCTTGAGTCCGTGTTTTTCGATGCGCTGGGGTGGTAGTAAGGAGTGAATTGGGATCATGGCGTACAGCGCTCAGAGCGGACATATAGAGGGCGATGTGCAGGTAGCAGTTACCGGTTCTGGAGAGGCGGTTTCTTTGTTGGCACTGGAGCCGGACTGGAACTGTAGCGGATCAAGCTCGGCCATGGCGCCCTACTGCCTGGCCTGCATCTCTTTGGGCAGGAGCAGTAGTTCACCGAGGAGTTAAGTGGCGCTGGCGTCGGCGATGTCGGTGATGCTGATGAGCAGCTCGGAGGTGTCTTGGAGCGGGTCGTCGGTCAGGCACGGCTGGTCAGGACCAAGGCATCCGGGCGTTGCCAAAGCTGGACGGGGGGCATGGGCATTGATGGCGTCGGTCTTGGTGCGGGCCTGCATCGCCTCGACGAGGCGTTTGGCGGCCTTGGATACTCTTTGGTATTGGTGAAGAGGACGGGGAGCCAATCTACGGACAGACTTCTTGTGTCACGACTACATCCACTTGATTTGGAGGAACGCGGGCTTGCTTGGAAAGAGGCATAAAACCCGGTAGGAAATCGATAACCGTTCTTCTCTTGGTCTTTCCCACCCGAGTTGAACACCAGCGCCATGGCATCAGCGTGTACAACATGAGATCCGACAGGAAGAACTCATAGGCCATGTCGAAACTGAGATCCTGCGCAGCGTGTTTCTTGACGCTTGTCCTGAAAAGACTATCGAACGGTGCAGGAAACTCACTGAACTTCCACTCCACCCGCGTGAAACCCAGGCAATGTTTAAGCATGCAGTAATGGTTGATATAGGTAAGTGGGATATTAACCAACAGATGGGCAACAATTTGGTTTATAGAAGTACGGGAATAATCTTAAACAAATCTCATGCATATGACTACTACCCACAGCGTGACGTTGCTCATCCGGAATCACGGCTTGATACGTTTCCCAATAACCGCTGAAAACCATGGATTTTTTATACGCGGGTGGTCTGCGACCCCAAAGTATTTGGCACGTCTCATCACTCCAATCACCGCAGGCATAAGCTACAACTTCGTTGTGCTTTTTCTATTTAACGCAACCCATACCCAAACTTTGATGACAGTACTGAAGACAAACACGCATAATCCATCCACCTCCAACACTGGTGTCCGCTCAGGATTAATGGCTTTCGGCATGTTCTCAAGGGGTGGTAGCTGTTCCGCTTTTTTCTAAACCATGCATTCAACCTCTGTCGACAGACCCCATGAGTCCGTTCGATCCCGCGCATGCTCGGTCGTTCTTGATAAGCTTTTATAATGAGTTATATTTCTTCTTCAGGTTCCACAATGATATTGTGGATTACCATACATTTGTGCCATTAATGAACTACTTCAGTATATCACCTCCAAAACATACCACTACTGAGCACGCGACGTACAAATGCCACGTCGTGCGAACCTTCGCACCGTGTCATTGCGTCCGTCTCAAATCGACGTTCCTGGCCTCGAGCAGCCCTTGGAACTTACCATCGGTAAACTTGCGCACGGAAATGCGATCATCAGACGGAACCAGGGCATGAAAGGAAAGGAAAAGTCGTCCGCGTTCAGTACGTTCGTCACGAAGGCATCGATGCACTCCTTGTTGTAGCTGGTCAGGAACACCTGGACATTGCAGGTCTCCTGCCAGCTTGTGAATGAATCCCGCGGAACGACCGATCAGTTCGGTATGGACGGCATTCTCGAACTCATTGATTAGGACCACCCCATTGGCCGCTGGTGCGAACAGGAAGGAGATGAAGAAAATCCGCTGCAGACCCTCACTGTAATTCGTCAGGTCGAGCGAGGAGGCGGAATCGTCGTCGTCGACCAGGAATCGCTGCAATTCTTCAACCAAACGAATATTGTTGAGAGTCGGCAGCACCACCTCTCTGATGAGCATGGAGATTTTTGGCGGTGATTTGGTTGTGTACTGCGGTGATAAAAGGATGCGTAGCGACGGAATTCATTGAGAAAGAAGGGGCTGCTGTAGGCCACCGGGTATAACAGGCGGATGGAGCTGGCCTTAGGTTTCCCGATCCCGGCCCTTGAAGACGTGCGTCATGGGTTCCTGCTTGACGTCGCCGAATTCCGTGCTGATCTCGACTGATCCGATATAACGGGACCTGTCTAGACTAAGTCCTGTTCACCGATCTGTTCCATGAACCATTTCGGGTCGATCCGATCTTGGGGGACTTTGCTGCGACGGCGGAGGGTTTCGACCAATCCGTTGGAATCGTTCTGGCACGCAAGCAGATAGACGGCCTCGAGCAGTGTGGTCCTGCCGCTGTTATTTATGCCAGGAAAAAGATTGATTCTCGATAGATTATTGATTTCTACTCCCTGGAGTTTTTAATATGTATCCACGGTAATCGACGAGAAATGTCGGCCGACCCAGTCATGAAAGACATATCCCTGCTCCACCTCGGTCAGACTAGCTGTCTTTGTTCGACTCGCAATAACTTCTCGAAGATCCTTCCCGGCTTCATGACCACGGCGATGAGGAGGATGATAAGAATGGTTAACAGGTTAACCAATCCGAGGAGTTGTAGCAGAACCTCCAGCGGCAAAATGTTATGCAGTAGGAAAAGGAAGCTACCAGTTATCACTCCTCCAATAATTAGGCCGGAGATTGGCCACGGGATTTGCTTGAACAAGCCCATCCGGAATTTTTGCTGACATTCCTTTATCGCACTTTCCCTGACCCCGAGTAGATCGGGGCTTCCTGTTTAACGAAATCGAGCAGGAAATCCGACCGACCGCCTCAATTCCGCAGGAGAACAGTCGTAAGCCAGACAGGTTCCATAATTCCACGCTCAGTTCTTGCAAGACAAGCTTCTGAGGAATTGGTGCGGATCATTGTGTCTGAATAACCCTCCGCGCCGTGGAGACAATATCGACCCAGCACCAATTACCTATCCTCCGGTAACCGGCGGAAAGAAGGCCACTTCATCGCCGTCTTTGATTAGAGTATCGGGACGGGCCATCTCTTGATTGACCGCCACCAGGATGGTTTCATCTTCCGCCAGAAGCTCGGACCAGATGCCACCACGCCCACGCAGTGAGGCCGCGAGATCGCCGACCGTCGGCAATTCATCCGCAGCCGCGAACTCCTCGCTGGCGGTTCCCAATTGTTCACGTAGGCGGGCAAAGTAGAGGACCTTGATCATCCAGTAAGCTCGCTGAAGGGAATGAATTCAATGGGATCTCCCGCTTGCAAGACCCGACCCTTGGGGACGACGGCCAGACCATTGGCCCAAACCACAGAGGAGAGCACGGCGGAGGAGCGGTTGGGGTAGAGGCTGACCCGGGGCCGGCCATCCCCGCCCAGCTCCAGGCGTGCACGCTGGAACTCACGGCGCTTGGCTGGTTGCGGCCAGGTGAAGCCCACCTCGGCTGTCACCGCAGTGGGCCGAACGGAGCCCGCGATGCCCTGCATACGCCGAATGAAGGGCCGGGCGAACAGGCAGAAGGTGACGAACAGGGAGACGGGATTGCCGGGGCTGCCAATGAACGGGGTCCGCCCCACGCCGATGTGGCCGAAGGCCAGGGGCTTGCCGGGACGCATGGCGATCTGCCACAGGTCAAGGCTACCCAAGCGCTCCACTGCTGGCTTGACATGGTCCTCCTCGCCCACGGAGACGCCGCCGCTGGCCAGAATCAGATCCGCGTGCTTGGCCGCGTTGGCTAAGGCCGCCATGGTGGCGTCTAGGGTGTCCCGGACGATACCCAGATCCCGGACCTCACAGCCTAGCTCTTCCAGCAAGCCGATCAGGGTAAAACGGTTGGAGTTGTAGATCTGTCCGGGTCCCAGCGGGGTACCGGGCATCACTAGCTCGTCGCCGCTGGAAAAGACGGCGACCCGCAGGCGGCGGTGGACGGTCAGCTCAGCAACACCCCCCGAGGCGACGAGCCCTAGGTGCTGGGCCCTGAGACGGATACCAGCTGAGAGGATCTGGGAACCGGCGGCGATATCCTCACCGGTACGGCGGATGTTGGCGCCGACCTCGATGTCCGGGGGGACCTGAACCCAATTGCCATCGGTCGTGCACGATTCCTGGATGACCACCGTATCGGCACCCGCTGGTACGGGAGCACCGGTAAAGATGCGTGCTGCCGTGCCGGGTTCCAGGGGTGGTCCTGCGGCACCAGACGGAATGCGTTGGGAAACGGGCAAGCAGCCGCCGCTGGCTACAAGGTCGGCGCTGCGGACCGCGTAACCGTCCATGGCGCTGTTGTCCCAAGCGGGTACGTCGATGGTGCTCACCACGGACTCGGCCAACACCCGCCCAAGCCCAGATCGGGTGGAGACCCGCTCGCTATCCGCGATGGGCCGGGACCGGGCTAACAGGAGCTCAAGGGCCTCCTCCACAGACAGCGGTAACCGGGATGTCTCGGAGCAGTCGTTGTGCCTAGTCATGCATCCTCCGCAGAATGCCGAAAACTTTTCTGAACTCCCCAACATTATCCATACGGTTCGCGCCTCCTCGTGGCATCATCCCGTAAGACCTACCACGCTCACCGGCGTCTTTGTATGTTCTGTTTCCGAGGGGAAGCCAAGGCTCAGGTATAAAGGGAAGTGATGGCGAGTATCTGGGGAAGCCGTCCCCGCCTGAGGCTTTGAGCCTGTCCGTGGATTGGCTGCCCGCCCTCTTCGCCAATATCAAAGAGTATCCGAGGCCGGGAGCTAAGCTCGTGAGCCTGCATGCACAAGGTTGGTCGACATGGGTTCAGGGTCGGGGAACCAAGTCATAAGCCTAACCGATCCAAACTATTTGGAGAACCAGAATATGAAGAGCGCCGGAATCGATATCAGCCATAAAACCGTGACCATGGTGATCAACCACGAGGGGCGAATCGGATACCCCATGAGATCAAGAACACCGCCTATCTGGCCCTGATCCGAGCTCTGCACAAGGCTCGGGTGGGCCGGGTCTGCAGCCCTGGATGATGCCAGGCTGGACCTGGTGGTGATCAACCCCAAGGCCGCCAAACGCTTCGCTGAGGCGATCAAGACCGATGCCGTCTATGTCCATGCCCATCCCTAGCCCTGACCAGGCCGCGCCTGTGCGCTCCTCCCCATTGCCGCCCTCAACGAGCTCCGAACCCAGACCAGAAACCAGCCCCAGGCACCCAACTCACCGCAACGACACCAGGCTTCCTGATCTCTGCTCTGCAACACAGCAGAGCCCGACTCGACGCCCGGATCGAACAACACTTGCGCCGACAGACCCGCGTCCTTATCGACACCGACGAGCCGCTCCAGCGCTATTCAACTCCTCGGTGAACCGCTGCTCCTGCCCGAGGAGATGCAGTGGGGTGCCACAGCCGGACTTGATCCGCCCCAGCTCCAGTCCGGCTTCAGTGTCAACAAAACACCGCCTCTCCAGAGGCGGTAACCGCTATCTGCGCATCGCCCTCTATTGCCTGCTCTAGGCGCTGTACGCTACGATCCCAACTCACGGCCTAACCGAGCGCACCAATGCACCAATGATTCCATCGACATGGCAGATGAAGGCCATACACTGCACCACGGCGTGCTCAAGTGGGCCTGAAACTGCTTGGACCCATCGAAGGGCTGGTGCCGGATGATGTCATAGTTCATTCGGGCAATCAGACCGTCGAACTCCGATTTAGCGAGGGGCATAGCGGCGAATGCCCCCCGTATATTTGCTGGGATCCTGCCGGACGAAACTATTGAGCATAGTCACAAGGTTCCGAACCCATACACTAGCCGACGGCAACCATAAAGATATACTCTCAGATGGTATCGAATCGTTGGATTGGCAGGGATCGGTACGAAGCGAGCGCATAGGGCGGCAAACAGTGCCAAGGCCGGCAGCCGCCAGGATGGGCGAGTTGCCCAGGGTCACAAGGTGGTGCGGACGTATGCTCTGCATCAGCTCTTTAGGGGTTGAGGTCTAGACCGAACAGGAACAACAGGAACATGACCCCGATGTGGGCGATGCCCAAGGTGATCGCGGGGTCTTGCATCAAGCCGATCCTGGAGGGACCGAACAGGACACCCAGGGCGACAATAGGCCGGCAACAGTGATTAGCTGGCGGTCAATGCTAGGGTGGCAAGCACCGCGGCACCGGTGAACACGAGCAAGATTGGGTATCGACGATAGGGTCCTGGGACATAGTTGTGGCCCGAACCTCGAATTGGGGGTAGCGGCTACTCCACAGCTTAGCAGTTTAGTGGTTACCTTGGGTCAGCGGGTCAGCCGCCGCTTCCCAGCTTAGGTTATACCGAATACTTTGACTACCTACTTCGCGATTGTTGCTGCACGAAGAGTACAGATACCGCAGAACAGAAGGGTTATGACGCGGGTAAGAAGGTATCTGGCATCAAACGGCACATCGCCGTGGATACGCAAGGGCCTCCCCATGCGATAGCGGGTGTCACCGACAGCCCAGACACCTCGGCGGCTTTATCTAACCATCGAGACAGCTTTTCGGTAGTGGCGAGCATGCTAGTTGATGGCGGTTATACGGGACAACCATTTGCCATGCCGTACAGAACGTTTTAGGGCTACGGTAGAGGTCGCCAGGCGAAACAAACTGCACACCTATGCGGTGACTCCCAAACGGTGGGTTGTCGAACGCTTGTTTGCATGGTTAGAAACGTGTCGAAGGGTTATGGAAAAATTGCGAGCGAGAACTCAATACCAGGTTACTCCATAGATCGTAAACAGGCCCTAAAGGATAGGATTTTCAAGGTCTCCCGGTGTCGTCGCTTCGACTACTGTCCTATGTCTGACGAGCGTATCATCAAGAAGTATCCCAACCGTCGGCTCTATGACACCAAGGTGAGCAAGTACATCACGGTGGCTGATGTGCGCACTTTGGTTATGAAGGGTGCCAAGTTCCGGGTGGTGGATACCACTAACGAGGAGGATATCACTCGTTCCATCCTGCTCCAGATCCTGCTGGAGGAGGAGAGCGCGGGCAAGCCGCTGTTTACGGTCAACATGTTGGATCAGATCATCCGCTTCTATGGGGGGACCCTACACGGTCTGTTCGCCTGCTACCTGGAGCAGGCTCTGAACGTTTTCGCCAAACAGCAGCATCAGGTCCGCGAGACCTTGGTGAAAGACCCCCTGGAGACCGTCGCCCGCGTAACGCAATGCAGCGTGGAGACGTGGGCCGATTTCCAGAAGGAGTTCCTGCGTGCTGCCGGGCTTCAGACCGACAGCACGTCCGACAAGTCAGAGAAGTAGGTTGACCCGAAAAGAAACTGCACCGGTGGTCTGTTTCTCATGCTCACCAACCGCTATATTACTGACCAGCTTAGCCTGTGATTCGGGGTAATGGATCATGGATACCTTTAGTATCAAGAGTTCCGCAGCAGCTTTCGCGAGCATGTCGCCAAAGTGATATCCGAACGTGAACCCCTGAAATTCACAGGCCACAAGGGCGCTGATTTCATAGTTATCGGTACCGAGGACTGGGAATGCGAACAGGAAACCCTCTATGTACTGGGAAACTGGCCGTTGATGGGATGGATTACCCGCTCTGCGAAGATCCACATCGCCTCCGAGGATTGCTGACCGATGCCGAAACAGATATCGGAAATCCTGTTTTCCGCAAATGAATGCGAATGAAACGCAAATCGATCGAGATTGGCTCGCCATTGCCGACACTGCTTGGTCCATTGACGTTTATTTGCGGCCATTTATGTTGATATACGGCTGAATTCCCGTGGAGATCCGGCCCGCTCAATGTTATCGGTAGTTGAGGGTGTCTATACTTTAGGTTCTGTTGATAGTTAACTCTAATCGACTGTCTTCAGATGTTAAATGTCTGCAACATTCAAAGGGTACCTTGAAAAATAGGTATTTTCACCAGGAAATTTCCTCTAAGTTATGCTATTGGTTGTCAAAGGTGTACTGTAGGCAAAAACCGTATTTCTCAAAGTACCCATTCAAGTGATCCACGGTGCAGACCTTCTAAATGTCAGTATGCCCCAGACCCTCTCCTGAGGTCCCTATCGTCATCAAGCGACGCCCAGAGCCGCCGACGATGGAGAGGTTGCCGTTCACCGACCTCCATCCCTTACTGAGTCGTCTCTACCGGGCGCGTGGCGTCTGTTGCGATAGCGATTGCGACCTGTCGTTGGGTGAGCTTCACCCCTTCGAGTCTTTTATGGATATCAAGCCAGCGGCGGATCTGCTTGCCGATTGCATTCGTGCCGGGGGATCCATCCTGGTCGTCGGCGATTATGATGCCGATGGGGCGACCGGCAGTGCCTTGGCTGTACGCGGCCTGCGTTTGCTGGGTGCCTCCGGCGTCTCTTACCTAGTACCGAGCCGGTTTACATCGGGTTACGGTCTGGACCCGGCGGTTGTAGACATGGCGGCCTCGTCAGGCGTAGATCTGATCGTCACCGTGGACAACGGTATTTCCAGTCTGGCTGGAGTCCGCCGTGCCGATGCGCTGGGTATTCCAGTTATCATTACCGATCACCACCTCCCTGGCAGCAAGCTGCCGAGGGCTGCGGCGATCGTCAATCCAAATCGGCTGGGGGACGCCTTCCCCAGCAAGTCCATTGCCGGCGTCGGGGTCATCTTTTATCTACTCGCCGCCGTGCGGGCCCGCTTGCGGGGGCTCGATTGGTTCAGGTCCGGGCGTCCTGCGCCCAATCTGGCGCAGCTTCTGGATCTGGTCGCCCTGGGCACGGTGGCGGATGTGGCGATGCTGGACCGCAATAATCGCGTCTTGGTGGAACAGGGTCTGCGTCGGGTCCGTGCCGGGTGTTGTAGCCCCGGGGTGGCGGCCTTGCTGAGGGTGGCAGGGCGTGACCCGGGGGCGGTGACTTCCAGGGATTTAGGTTTCATGGCGGGACCGCGGCTCAATGCCGCCGGGCGCCTGACTGACATGTCCCTCGGGGTCGAATGTTTGCTGACGGACGATCCGGACCGTGCCATGTTCATGGCCCTAGAGCTGGACGCCCTCAATCGGCGTCGGCAGGAGATCGAGGGCAAGATGCAGGACCGGGCGGAAGAGTTGCTTTGGGATCTGGTTTCGGATGCTTCCGGACTACCACCAGTCCTGTGCCTGTTCGATGCGGGTTGGCACCAGGGGGTGATCGGCATCCTGGCAGCCCGCATACGCGAACGCTACCACCGTCCGGTGATTGCCTTCGCTGCGGCCGAAAATGGCATGTTGAAGGGCTCCGCCCGCTCTATCGAGGGTCTGCACATCCGTGATCTGATCGCTGCCGCAGATAGGTACCAACCGGGGCTAATCGAGCGCTTCGGCGGTCATGCCATGGCCGCAGGATTGAGCGTACCAGTCGGGGCACTGGATGCCTTCCGGGCGGCGGTAGTCGCGGAGGCGTACCGGGAGATCGACGACATCCCGCCCGTGCGGGAGTTGATCTCCGACGGGGAGCTATCGGTGCGGGATATGGACCTGGATACCGCGGAGCTTTTGCACCGTGCCGGTCCCTGGGGCAAAGGGTTTCCCGAGCCCCTGTTCGACGGTCGGTTCCAGGTCCTGGAGCGGCGGGTCGTGGGCGGGCGACACCTGAAGCTGTGGTTGCGCCCGCCGGGTGGTGATTCGATCAACGCCATCGGCTTCGGTCTGGGGACGCTGGCCATAAACACTGGCGACCAGGTCAACCTGGCCTATCATCTCGCCATCGACGACTATCGCGGTATCAGAACTCCTCAGCTGATCGTGGAACACCTGGAATAGACGCGGGGTAATAGTGAATATCAAGTTGGACACGTCCCATTTCTCCTTTCTCCTATAGGAAATTATGGCTCAAACCGGGCATTGGGAGCCGGAGAGACGAAGGGTAGAAACTACGAATCACGCCAATCCACATGAAAATTGATTTGTGCGGATTCGCGTGATTCGTAGTTTTCCAGGACTTGCCTTGGAACGAGAAGTTCTCAAGTACCGCTTTGGTTTTGACTATACTCACTCTTGGAGCCGGTCTGGTCCCACGCGAAGGTGCAGTCGAGGTGGGAAAGGACGGAGATTAACCCGCGTTCACCACCTTCGACCATAACAGCGATGGGAGTCCGTTTCCCGAATTGCCTGTGACCGCGCTTGATCCACATGGAACGCATCTCGGGATTGCGGGGAAAGTAGGTGTGCAGTGCCTCCTTGATACGCATCAGGTAGACTACACGCCGGTTGACCTCGGGGTCGTCCGGGAAGGGTAGGTCCTCTCTGAAGCGGGGCACTGTACGCGCCTTGACCGTATCCGGCAGACAGAGAATTTTGAGAATGTCCTGTGCTCCCAGGCCCCACCCCTCGATCAACTCCATGGTCCGATGGGTCAGCAACAGGCGTTCTTCAGCGGTCATCTCACTCATTGGCGGTACCTTTCTCCGGTTGGGCTGTCAGGTGCTCACCGCGGATCTGGGAAAGCACCAGTTAGACCGTTTCGTCCCTAAAGGGTGTTTGCTTGGCTGCATTCCACCTACGCTGCGCTATTTCTCTACTCCGCCTGCTGTTCGGGACAAACGTCCTATCTGTCCTGTGGGTGGCTGCGCGCCCTCACTGCCTACCCGCTGGACAAACGGTCCTTCCTCACCCCCCCGTTATGTTCATGTGGTGAGCGAGGACGAGGTCCACTCCGAAGCCGAATTCGTGGCCTTCGGGTTTATGCTGCATCGCATCGCGGATGACTTGGCTCAACTTGGTTTCATCCCCTGGGTGTTCGCGTAGGATCCGGCGCAAGTCCAGGGCCTGTTCCTGCCCTAGGCACGGCAACAGCCGACCCTGGGCGGTGACCCGGACCCGGTTGCAGTCACTACAGAAGTTGTGACTGTGGGGGGATATGAATCCCACCCGGGTCTCGGTCCCCGGGATGCGGTAGTATCGCGCCGGTCCGCCGGTGGTCTCCGTGGTGGGAACCAACTGGAAACGGGACCGAAGGTCGGAGCAGATGCGGTTACTCGAATAGAAAACCTCCGCTCGGTCATGTTCCCCGATCCGTCCTACTGGCATTTCTTCGATGAAGCTGATGTTGATCCCTTTGTTGACGGCGAACTGCACCAGATCCAGGATCTCGTCATGGTTCCGGTGCTTGAGGATGACGGCATTGAGCTTGATACGCTCGAAGCTTGCGGCGAGGGCGGCGTCGATGCCGCGCAACACGGCGGCGAGCTCCCCCTTGCGGGTGATGCGTCGGAAGCGTTCGGGCTGCAGGCTATCCAGGCTGATGTTGATACGCCTGACGCCCGCCGCCCGGATTTGTGCAGCCAGTTCCGCGAGCCGGGATCCGTTGGTGGTGATCACTAGCTCGTCGAGCCCGGATAGGGAGGAGACCTCATGCATGAGCCACAGGACGTTGCGGCGCACCAGGGGCTCACCCCCAGTAAGGCGAATCTTGCGTACGCCGAGGTCCACGAAGGTCCGCGCCACCTGTGCGATTTCCTCAAGGCTGAGTAGCCGGTCGCGGGGAGCGAAGCATTGGTCCGGCTCCACGCAGTAGACGCAACGAAAGTCGCACCGATCAGTGACCGAGATCCGCAGATAGGTGATCCGGCGACCGAAGCGGTCGATCAGGGCGGTTGGTGCGGAGTCTGTGAACTCAGTGGCCATCAGGAATGATACGTCCGTTTCCTCGTCAGGCTAACTGATAACAGATCGCTGCGCATGGTATCGGCAGGATTGCTTTTAACCGGACAGCTTCTTAGCGGCATTGGGGTTACCCTTACCCATTCTCTAGATCTGCCCTGCCGACTGTAGACAAGGAAGATCGAGGCGTGGGGAGGCGTAGATCTCTTTGTTTCAAGGTTTTTGAGCGTCTTTACTCACCAGTTGCGTGTGAAATGATCCATATCCAATAGGGAAAATGGCACCATTAAATTATACCCTGTTAAGGGTGGTATGGCAAAACCGCAGAGGCCGGAACCGAGAGTACCTCGCCGAAAGAAAAGAACTGACTGACGGCCAATCCCGCAAACGCTCCGGTCAGAATACGTAACCGATAGTTGATTTCCGTCAGTGGAAAACAGATGAGATCCAACACCTCACTTCGATAAGGTCCTTAACACGAAGAAGATTGCATCTAAGAACCTGTTTACGATCTTTGTATCAAAGCGACTTGAACACAAAAGCAGCTTGGGGAATACGTTTTTCATCAATGGATTAGAGTCCCTTGATCGGTGAACATACCTATTTTCAAGGTACCCATAAAGGAGGAGCGATGAGAGATTCCTACCCAGGCGATATAAGCCGAGAGCAGTTCGAGTCCATCCAAACTTTATGCGAGCAAGCCGAGAAGAAGACCAGGCCGCGAGTTATTAATTCACGGAACAAGTAGTCACAGGCTTGTTAAGAGCCACCCGCCGCTTCAGCTTTTCCAGATCTTCAAGCGCTTTCCGCATGAAGCTCATAGACATTGCAGGGTCGCAATACCGAACAAAAAAGGAAACCCGTCCAGCCTTCAGGCTGGACGCACAGTCCACCATAAAAATGCGGTTGGCGAGGTCCGTATCGACAGTAGTCGGGGCGAGAAGACAATCTTCGTGATCGTTGCTGCACAAAGCGTGAAGAGTACAGATACCGCAGAACAGAAGGGTTATGACGCGGGTAAGAAGGTATCTGGCATCAAACGGCACATCGCCGTGGATACGCAAGGGCCTCCCCATGCGATAGCGGGTGTCACCGACAGCCCA
>Ga0209787_1000056_pt1 | contig 31674 bp, 30 predicted proteins | sample WorMetLIZISLAND2_2_FD_187414 | JGI IMG/M metagenome (GOLD analysis project Ga0209787, IMG submission 187414) | Marine gutless worms symbiont microbial communities from Max Planck institute for Marine Microbiology, Germany - Olavius loisae LIZARD... ... | reverse complement strand
AGCCCGCTTGCGCGTGGGCTTCCATGAGGCAGCGCCGCTGTCATGCGCTTCCTTGAGGGGCACCAGGTGATCGATATCGAGTTTGCGCGGATCGGTGAAGACGCGGCCGGTATACGGATCATGCCACTGGCCTGAAATGACGCGGCAACCCCTACCATCCAGGGTGACGGCAACGCGGCTTTCGGCAATTAGTACTTCCTGGCGCGTGTTCTGACAATCCCCATCGGCATCGGCCCAGCGGGGAAGATAGTCTTCACGGTCATAGGCGGCGGCCAGTGGACTTCGATGACCATCAGTGAGTTCGCCCCGATGGCATTGATAGTCGTCGGCCTTGCGATCATGATGACACCCGGAACGGTCCAACCCGCCACCATGGGCGAAGACACTGGCGGAGAAGACGAGGGAATAAACAAGGGCGGCGAATTTCATAGCGCCTTAAAGCCTCGGAACGACCGGCGACTATCTGGAGAATTGGGATCCCGCTGGTCCGTGTCATTATTCGATTTCCCATCTATCGACTTGATATCGTCAGCATGCGTCGCCTGCGTCGTCTTTACCAGGTCTTCGAAATCACCGCGGAACAGCTCACCCGCCCGTGCGTAGATTTGAGTGTACGCGTTGGCTCTCTCTGCCGAGAAATTTGAGCCGGCCTCCGGTAATGCGCCGTGCCGATCAATGTATTCAGTCTTGGCTTGCTCAACGGCTCCTGCGCCCAAGCTCTGCATAAGCAGCAGGTTCTTGTTCGTATGAACGGATGCGGTATCGCTCCAGCCATTTGAAATGTCTTTAGACGTCCTCGCGCCAGCCTGGATTCGTGCTGAGGCCCCGTTCCCAAAGAACGACAGCCCGAAGCGTTTTTCTCCCGACACTTCGGCAAATCCTGATATACCGAAGCGACTACTATACTCATCCGCCTTTTGACTGCTAAGCGTAAAGCCACGGTCACTCAGCGCCTCTCCGTAGCTCTTACCGAACGCCGCCAACGAAGACTGATCCACAGAGCCATCCAGACTGAACGCGCGCGACATGAGAACCTCGGCATGACCGCCCTCTAGTAACCGGTTACCACCACGGGTGTCCTCGGACACGTCGTAGTCCATACGGTTGCTGTAGATAACATCGTCACGCACCTCATGCGATGTGCCATCACGGAACTGCGAGAAGTTTCCGGAAGACAGATCGATGCCGGATTTAATCGAGCCGGCAACCCACTGACCATCCGAATTCAGATTGAAATTCTGAACATACCCGGCATCCGGATTCTCGCGCATGAAGCTCCGCTGCTCGGGTGAAAGGTCCACGTTCGGATTGTCGGCGATCCGCTTGATCTGGTCTGAAGTCGGTGCCAGCTGGACCTGCGAATTCGACATCCTTTGGTACTGCACGTTGTCGCGGATATCCTCTGAATCCAGGCCGAGCGTCTGCGCAACCGTCTGGTCGCGCCACAGCTCGGCAGCGCCAACCGTTCCTTGCCGGATACCACTAGCCTGGCCAAAGCTGAACGGATCGCCACCGGACAGTTCACTGGCCACCGCTGCGCGCCCGGCCATCTCGCCACGAGAGAGCTGCTCGGACGCCTCGATCGCATCCGCACCGGCTCTCAGCGTCGCCTTGGTTTGTCCGGATTCGAAGAATGCGCGGGCGCGGCCGGCGTCGTCGCCACCCACGCCACGCCCGGCCATCGCCTGAGTGAAGCTATTGTCCGACTGGGCACGGAATCTCTCCGCAGCAATCGCCTCACCACTCGAGAACTCACCGGTCCGAGCAATATCGCCAGCGCCTAAGACACGGAACGCACCACGAACTGCTGTACTATCATCCAGTTGACCGCCTTTCTTAAAGGCCGTTACAGCATCATCCGTCGCCGCCGTTCGGGCGATCCCGAACTTCGCATCGCGCGCCGCAGGATCCAGCGCGTCGCCGTAAACTTCACGCCCGAACTCTCGCCGTGCCGTCGCTCCAACATGGCTCTCACCGGCAGACTGCGAAATCGCTCCAATTGCCGACTCCGAGTAACTCTGACCAGTATGCGCCGCCGCCGCTTCGTAGCCTTGATCCGTGCCGACCGTGCTCACCGCCGCGCTGCGTGCGTGCATATGCCCATAGCTGCCAGCATTCATACTGAGATCATTCGAGATATACGACGAGAGATGACCGGATTGCAGGTCTCCCATTGCCTGGCCGCCCGCCATATGATCGAAGCCGATTTGACCTTGAGCGCCTTGGAAAGCCACCGCGCTTACCAGCGAGCGCTGCATCTGCGCGTGCTCCTCCGGGAGCATCGTCTGGCGTCCGGCCTTCTCGCCCGCCTGCCCCAGATGGTCCTGCCATTGCTCGCCCATTCTTGCGAACGCATAGCCGCCGAATTTAAACAGCGAGCTGGAAAGCACCGTCGCCAGTCCAATCGCCACCATCCGCGATTTCCCGAACACGCCAAGCGCCTGAACCGCAGCCTCCGGACTGTGCAGAATCGCCTCCAAGCTAAAATTCTGGCGCCGGATCTGATCAAAAGCATCCGCAGCGGCATCCTCCGCCATCTGCACCGCAATAATGTCGCAAACGCCCCACATCATCAGCCATCCGAAAAGACCTAAAAGCAGCGTTATGGCGTTCTTGAATGCCGGCGTGACCATGAAGAGCACCAAAACGGGTACGCACCCAAGAATCACCGCAGTCAGGAAGGCGCGCACCTTTGGAATCCACTGATCCATGGCCTCCGCGGTTCCAAATCCTTCAGCGACCACCTGGCGGTCAACCAACGTGCGTTGCGTTTGAGAGAAGTCGGAGCTATCAAGCGCATTCGAAATAGCTCTCGCCATCACCATCGCCCGCAGCAGCGAGACATCATTCGATGATGCCTGTCCAAACAATTGAGCCGCATCACCTAACGCTGTACTACATTTCTGCAACTGAGCCGCAGCGCTCGGATCGAATCCGGCCTGTCGGCAAACCGATGCTTTGTAGTCCGAGAAATTAGCGGCCGCTGACAACCGCGCCTGTAGGCTGTCCGGATTCGTCTGCTGATTGCCCGGAGTCCCAGGAGTCCCTGGTGTACTCGTCGATTTCCCACTCCAGGCTTCCGTGCAACTCCGAACCTCACCGGCATCCGAGTTATCGGCGTAATAGGTGGTGAAAAGCGCTGCGTTCCGCCATCTGGCGAACTCCGTCATCATGTTCGAAGTACTGTGCAACAAGCGCTGCCGCCCGCCACCGCTTCCTTGTCCGAGTGCTGGAACACCGCAATCCAGGTAATAGTTCACCAGCGATTGCTCCAGATAGTAATCATTCATGTCGCTACGGTTGGCTGCATGGATCAGCGCATAGCTAATCGTGCCTGCCGTATCCGCATACGGATGTGCGCTGGCGGTATCGATGATTTCAACGAGGCCTCGCTCAACGATATTCATCGTTCCGGCTATCAAAACAATAAGGTTCGGGATACCCGGGACCTTGTGATTAGCATTCCGGACCGGATCCCAGACCCAGACCGAGCCGGTGCTAAGCACCATACCCTTCACGAGTATCAAACCCATAAGGATCGGAAAGAACAATTCGAGCGGATTCTTGGTTCCGGCACCGTTCATACCGAAAATACCACCCATCAGCGCGAATTTAAGACCTGCAAAGACAACGCCAGACAGCACAAAAATCCAGAAGAATATATCAAAGCTAGCGTCGCTAAAAATAAGTCCCATCCGCGTAAATGCAGCAACAGTTTCATCAAAGCCGTTGTACGTATAGAAGCGCATCTCGATAGCCAGGGCCATATCCGAGAATAGCGCAAGACCGAAAAGCGCGAGGGTTGAAAGCCGCAGCGGACTCATGGCTCACTCCGACTCACTCACAGTGATCTTGTTAAGATGACGCCGCCGAGCCTCGAGCTGGCTTTGCGCAAATGCAATCGACGCATTTAGCTCATTCACTCTGACAACATATGCACCTTGAGCACGATCCCTGTAATCGCTCAAGCGCGGCTCGAGTTCCTGGAAGTGCCGCAGCGCCTTACCGACGATCTGCGGTTTGCATTTCTCCGGATCAGGATTCGTCGCTCTTGTTGAGTCATAGTCCAGCGCAGCGCCAGAATTTTCATGTATCTCATTGGATTTTGCAGCCGCGTACCGGATCGCCCGGATCAGATCATCGAACATACGATAGGCGTAGGCCGCCGCAAGTGGCCTCCCCATCATCTCGATACGAGATTCAGAAGTGTGCGACGCCACGGCATCTCGCAAGATATTGAGGACCGGAAACGGTGCCGCATCAATAAAGCCCGTCTCAGCCGTCGTCAAAGCATTCGTGTTACCAGGCGTCAGCTTACCGGCGATACCTTCCATGCGCGTCTTAATGCGGTCTTCAATCGAAGTCCACGTACTGTCAGAACAGTCTCCGTCCTCATCCATCTCCTGAATTTTACCTTCAATAAAATCCAATGGGTCCATATCGTCATTCGCTAGGCAATACGAAAAAGTCTGAACTTTATACTGCTTGGCAGTGCGATCGTAGGAAACGATCGCATCACCAACCAGACCCCGCATCTCATCCGTATAGCCAGTCAGACCGACCTTTCCCGTGATGTTCTCCAGCACAGAGCCATCGCCGAACACATCCTTGAACTTCTGCGGACAGTCCTCGAGGAGTTCCTGCGTCGAGTCCGGTGGAAAGCCATTCGAAATATCGTCCGAGAAATCCTGAGCATTCTTGCGCAGATCACTTCCAAGACTCACTCCCTGAGCGAGAAAGCCTCGAATCTTGTCAGAGACCTGATTCGGATGCACGATCGACGTTGCAAGACCGCGTGCCATTTGGCAATCGTTCATTTGCATTTGATTAATCTGGTTCGTGATGGATTCCAAGGCCTCCAGACCGGAGACGCACGGCTTGCAGTATTCCTGCATGGCAATCTGAAAGGCCAGCGCCGGGGCTGCCTGGAGGACCCGCTGAAGCTTCGCAACCAGATATTCCGAATCCAGAAAGGAAAACGCGCCGCCAAACAGATCAATCCCACCACAACCAACCTTGACTCGAGGCAGCGAGACACTTACCAGATAATCATTCGTCATTCGACGCCGAGCTGTAAACGAACCGCCCGAATAGAAGCCACGCTTCTGTGACTTATAAGAGCCAGGTCCGCTGGAGATTTTTTGGTCAAACCAGTCGCTTGCCCATCCCGCAACCGCATCATTCGACAATACGAGCCCACAGATCAAAGCGGCTAAAATCTTTATCATCGATCCCATGTTCATCTCCGATTCGGATCAAGCACCGTGCCAGCCTGGTACTCGTGCAACGTGAACTGTCCGGGCGACGTTTCGCCTAGAATCAGCCGCACCGCGCGATAGACCGATTCCTCGATGCGCGGCACGGACTCGACGCCGACCGCCACCGGCATCCACAGGTCACTGCCTCTGAAGATAACTAAAGTGGTCGGTGTGAAATCCGTTCCGAACCGGGTGATCGCGCTCGGTCGCTTGTCAAGATCGATCTCAACAACCTCCCAGCCATGCCGATCCTGGAAATGCCGCAGCGCCGCGCGTTGCGGTTCGCAATAAGGACAGGACGCGCGCATGAGAAGCACCAGCGCAGCGCGGTTACGCTCCGCAGCGAGACGGCTCGTAATCGACGTGGACCGCTGCTCATTCCGAGACGCCATCCCAAGCCGATTCACTGGATACTGCGTCTGCATATTCAGGTCCGGATTCTTCAGCATGACAACCTCAGTGAGATTCATGAACTCGACGGATCGCCGGCGCGCGAAGTCCTGAAGCTGGTAATACCAAAGCACCGCCTCCTCGGTCGCTTCGAGCAACGCATTTTCCCGATAGTCATGCACCAACTGTTCAACCTGCGCCGGCAACATTGCGAGCAGAGCCTTCTCTTCCGGCGGCGGACCGAGCGCCTGGTCATCCTGCTCTTCCAACTCACAGCCCCACCAATAGCCTTTCTTCTGCGATGCTTGCGTGCAGCGTTCCGAGCTATTCACTCCCACAGCCCACAAGACAATCCAGACAAGCAGGATCATCTTCACTCGGAAATTCGAGCTCAAAACAGTGCCCTGATGACTGTCATATCCTTCTTTTCAACCAATCCGAGATAGCGCGAATCGAACGAGCGCTCATGACTACCCATGATAAAGGCCAGACCTTCCGGAATCTCACCAGCGGCCAGCCAAGGCTGCAAGGGTCTTCCGTCCCGAGTTTTCGTTACAAAGCTGCATAGCGGTTGTCCGTCGCACTCGAAAACACCACCGGTCAGCACTATGGACTGTCCGGAATCACATGTAATTTGTTTAGTTAGCAAAGAAGGCTCATTACTGAGGATCGGACTAAACACTTGAACCCGAACATAGTCTCCCAACGCCGGTTTTTCTCCTGGAAATGAGAAAAACAGCGTGTAAGGAACCGACTCTCCTTTCGCAATCACAAACCGGCTCATAACCGCTGAAATCAAGACGAAAAGCGCGATCAGGACAAGCAGCCTCGAGAAGAAGACGAACCAATACGCATCCTGGTCGGAAATATCCGAAAGCTTTAATGAGATCATTGAATTGTTTCCCAGCGCTTAGGACGATAATTCACGATCACAGCCGCCGGGACGGGTGCTCCGTTTGCGCGTGCGAGCTCAAGCGCAGCATCAATCCTCGCGGCGCCATACACGATGACGGCCGCCTCATAGTCCTCATCGTTACAATGCGCGATTTCCGTGACGCCATCCAAATAAGCGAGCGCCGGGACCCGGTCGATGCCGAGATTCCGAAACAGCAAGGGATCGATCAGTACCTTCACCACGCGATGCCCCCGGTCACGATCCGTCGGATCGATCCGCGACGCTTGCTCGAGAAATTGTCCGGTTGGACGGACCTGCCGCGCGCCGCCGACGAATCCGCGCAGGACCATCACCGCATCCGCCTTCCCGTCGAGCTGAGCCATGTAATCGGCCAGCATATTTCGTGGCATCGAGCTGGAGATCGCCAGCACGACCAATCCGGAGATCTCTGCCTCGGACTCCGGCTTCGGAACACCCAGCTCAGCGGCTAGCGCCCGCGTGCGTTCCTCGAACATCCGATCGAGTTCCGAAATCCCACGCGCCTTCGCGTGATCCGCCGCCGCCTTCGCATGCTGTTCGGCCAGCGGATCAAGCCGGTGCGGCACCGACTCCGGGAGCGTGATTTCCTTGGCGCGCGACAAGGCCTGCCTAGCCGCTTCTTTGACGGCGCGCCGAGTTTCGCCGTCCGGCTCGATGACCATCCTAGGAGCGGTCGCGTCGTCGGCCCCAAGCGCCAGCAGAGGAGCCATAAGCATCAGCACGAGGAGAGACCGCCACGGCCTCAGATCAACGCCACGCAGCATGAGACCTTCCTGAACAACAGCCAGGAGAAATTATCTTGACGGCCAACCGGATTCTTACGGTCCGTCCACAGGATCCCTGGGTGACCGATCTTGTGGCACTTGCGGTCCACCACCGGATCGATTTCCTGGAGCCTCCAGTGCGACTTGACCCAAATCGGCATCCGGGTCGTGCCGCAATAATTGACGGCGCGGTCCGGCAGATTCCCGGTTCGGGCCTGGACGAACATACCTTTACCGGCGATGCCTGCATTTGCCGCGACATAATCCTCCGTGGTGATGTGACCGGTCGCCGGGTACGTCACACCCCAGGCCCCCATGCACCAGTACATCGAGTCGATGGTGCGGCCGAAGGATGCGGCAACCGCATCGCCGGCGCACGCGAGGACGGCTGCCGGGTTCGCGATCAGCGCAGTCTCCGGGAACAGTTGCAAAGCGTATAAATCGTTGCCCCAGTCCGGCCGTATCTCGCTCACCATCGCCAGGTCGAAAAGCGACTCGCCGGTATCCGTGATGCACGGAACATCAGTGAATAGATCAAGAACCGCCCATAAAGGCATGATATAATAGTGATAATGCTGAAAGCTGATGCTGTTTTGAGACCGCAGCGTTCCACCACCGGTATAGCCGAAGCCGATATCGCCGAGGTTGATCTCCATCCCGAGCGTTGGAAAGCACCACGGATCGCTAACCGTCTCAACCACTCTGGCCGGCTCCCAAAACCCAACCATGAAGCCCAAGCCGAGGCCGAGCAGTCCTTTACCGGGACACTGGCAGAAAATCTTACTATCCGGCTTGTCGGGCGGGTGATCGCCAAAGTCGATCGGGATCCCCATGATGGAGATCGGAAAAATACACGGCCAAGCCGGGTCGGAGATCACATTCATGAAGCTCCGATCCGTGCATTTCGCGTCGGCAACCTGCGCGAACGAACACACCAGCAAGACAAGCGCGAATCTAGCCTTCGACGGCATATTCTTTAACCCTCAGCCGGTTTCCTTCCTGCTTCACGATCGACGGTACAGCCTCGAGACCAAACCGCTCGACGACACGCTCATCGAGCAAGTACAAGCGTCGTTGCTCGGCGCGCATCCTGAGCAACACATTTCCACCAGCCAAAAACACGCGATCCCCTACATCCGGCTTCGCCACCTCCCGTAGCCACTGAAAGTGAGCGGGATCGTCGCCAATGACGATGGTGCGCGACGTAGTGGCGATGCGCTCATACACATTGATCCTCGTTCCTTTTGGCCACAGCACCTCGCCACCGTATCCAACGATGTCGCGCGGCAGAACGTAGGTCGGGTCGAACAGAAAGGAGCGGTCATGCAGCGCGCGCGGAAGATCGATGCTACGAAACGCGGCGGCTTTCTCGGGGTCGATACTCAGCCACGACTTCCAATCCGTTGCTCGCGCGCGCTGCTCGATCTCCTCTAGCGTGTCCGGCTCGGCAATCTCGAAGACCGGTCCGATCGTGAGCGACGCAAGTGCAGGCGCCGCACACAAAACGCTAAGGCACAACGATGTTCCGACTTTGCATGTCAGCGCGGAGATCGGCGCGCATCCCCGTTCGAATTTGCGACTCACTTTTAGTCCTTACCGAATTCGCGTATGAGGACAAATCGATCTTCGAGAAGTCCAGTGCTTGAAATTCCTCTGGCGTAAAGCCACTGCAATCCGGTCTTTTCACACTTCCGAAGTCGGTCGGCACGGTTTTAACTTGGCTATGAACGAGCGCCGCAAGCTGGCTGTTATAACAACAGTAGCTTTTCTTCCTCTGGACGCAACCGGCCACCGGTACCTTCTTAGAACAGAAGGTTCCCACATACACGCAGTATCCCGAGTCGGCCAGCAATGAAGTTTCCTGATCCTTCATACTGCACTGAGGTAGCCAAAACGTAATGATAGAACCCTGCTTTTTATATTCACGCTGTCCGATCTCACCTGGAGCACCCATCCTATCGGACAGAACCGCCAGCGTGTTCTTGCAGCAATTCTGGCCTGCTGTTAGGAGACTTGCTTTCCGACAACGCTTTCTGGCACCGGAGAATATCTTGAAGTCACCCGTACACGTCCCGTCATCCTGAACAGTGCCGCTACAGACGAAATCCTGCTTGACCTGAGCAATCGTCTGCATGGAGATAAAGGCTTCCGCGAAACGGCCCCCGCATCCGCACGTTTCGAGCACAGTCTCTCCGGAGGGTGCCGGGCACACGTCGCTCGTACCATTGTGCGTGCACGCGTAATAGCTGTAATCCCAGGCCGGGCTATCGGATTTCTTACCGCCATCCCCCATCGGAACGCCAGGTCTCGGCTTCTTCGTCTTACAGACCTTGAGACAGGCATGCGGATCGTCATCGGGAAGGTCCGTGTTCTCGCTATGGGTCACGTAGGTTGCCGGCGCGGACGAAGCAGTCTTCGTCTTGCGCCGGTCCGAGAAGTCTCCGGTGTCCGAATCGAAGCTCGTATGAATGGTGTTATAGCGATCAGCAGCCGCCGCGCGATCGAGCTTCCGGCTTGACGTACAGCTATAGATACTCTCCTTTTCCCACCAATCCTTCGTAAAACGCTTCGAACAGGACCCATCGGGACTGGATATCGCCCGCGTAGACGAATTTGAGCTCAGACCGGTCGAGCGATAGTCATCCCAAGTCACCACGCCATCAATAGTTTCCTGTTTCAAAACGCAACTCGCATCGCTTTCCAAACTCGAACAGCCATTGTCAATCGCATCACGCACCAGATCACACGGCTGAGTTAGATTCAGGCGCAACTTGGACCAGCCATCGCCTTCTCTGGAAACGTAAAGTACTTGATCGAGCCTCACCGTGCTTCCAGGCGTAACTCCCGTGAAATGAGATGTAACATCACTGTTAAGAATATATTCCCCACGGGGACGATTGTTCCTACGGGAGCTAGTGTTCTCACGACACCTTGGGTAATTGAGCATCTTAAACCGTGGCCAATTCGGATCAATACGCCAATTGCTCGGACTCGCCCACACAAGGCGCTTATTCAGACTCACGCTGATGTAATCATCGAACGATAAGCCAATGTAGGTCGCGCTGCGAATAAGATCAGGACGGCTAACCGTGAAGATCGCGTGATCATGAAATTGGTGGCAGAGCCAGCCAGCGTCCAAGTAATCGTCCCCATCTTTCCCGATTCGATATTCACGACAATAGGGTCCACAGTTGCGAACCTGGAAATCATTCGAAATCGAATCGGTACTGGTCACTGTCACAATCGAATCGACAGTGCCTCCATCCAATACGATATTTCGAGTACGCCGGCAACTCCGGTCACTGTACCGCGATGAGAGATTAAGAGTTTTGACTTTATAGTAGAGAGAAGTCCGATCCGACCCAACGGTAGCGACAGCCCGATTGATCCCGCTCGAATCGAGCCCTCCGGAACGACCACTTGGCGGGTTGAGCGGATTTGCGTAGTGTTGTTCCGCTCTCAAGGTATCCCGGTCACAGCGCTGACCCGAGAACGTCATGCTAAGACCGCCGGAAAGCACCCGGTGATCGCCGATCGAGAGCCTTGGAAAAACGTCGTCCAACACATTGGCAATTCCCAAGCCAATATCCTTGAGCACCTTCTCACGGTTGGTCGTCAACAAATTCTGACCGCAGCTCGTATTGAAGCAATAGCACCCGCCGACCAGGTTAGCCGCAACCGGTCCGAGCGTGAGCTGCGACCCGTTCATGACCCACTTCCGGCCACGACAGTTCGTTGTTTTGCCTGGATCGCACAGCAGCAAGCCGTTCGTGCACACCGCCGCATACGGACCGTTGAAGGTATTCACAACCTCATAGGTCCCGTCGAAATTCCGATCCTGACGCACCGTGATCCGCCTCACATCCGAATGACTGTTCTTGAGGATGGTCACCTTCATAAAGCGCTCATGGCCATTGCAGGACACCTGCGTCTCAAAGGTCTTGAGACCATCCACCGTCTGCATCGATATTGCGGAAGCCGATAGCGGCTTGTAGACGCGTTGGTCCATGGCCTGCGGGTTCCCATAAAGCCCCTGAACCTGCTTTCCCAGCTGACGGCCCGTCTGACGGCTGGAATCAATACCGGAATTGGTTTCGACCACGGATGGGAAGACAATTGCCAGCGCGAGAAAGAAGCCGCTCAGGAAAGCCTGCGCAATCGAGGAACTAGGAGCCCTGAACACCGGCTCGAGCTCCGATCCGAGCTAGGAGCCTTCCGCAAGCGCCGTAATCGCCGCCAGGGAGTCGTTGTCGAGCTCGGACAGCTTGTCTTTGAACTGCGCGAATTCACGCGCATCCGAGGTGTTTACCCAATAAGTCCAAGGATCGACGGAGAGCCGGCCAACGCCGCTCCCGAATGGTGTTTCCATAAAAACCTCGGAGTAATGAGGACGGTGGTTGCGAACACTGGATGCCAGCTCAAAACTCAAGCCCGAGTACGACACGATATCGCGCTTCGAAGCAAGCTCCCACTCTTCACGGTCGCTTTGCAGCCAGAATTTAAATGCTGAATTCCCCTTGATGACCTCTCCGGCCTTTCCCATCTTTTCCAAGTCGAGTGGAGACTGGGTGACAACGCCGGTTGCACCGCCATACTTACGCGCTCGACGATAGCCTTCCTGAATAATCTCGGCGATCACACCCGTTGCGGAGTTCCCGGACGCGCTACTACCTTGGCTACTCATCACCAGGTACTTCCACGCCTCGTCGAACAGCATAAATCTGCGTTGACTGCGATCCGATAAATACAAATCGTTAGTGATCGCATTCATGACCTGTAATGAAACAACTCCAAACAAATCAACATTCGTAATCAACCGCTCCATTTCCAGAACAACAAAGTCATCGCTTGAAATATCGAACGTCGATTGACCATTGAACATAGCTCCGTACTGACCCTTAGAGGTCCAATCCAGAAGGTTGAACGACATCTCATGCGCCATGGAAATCGTAGCATCCATACCTGACATATCATCACGAGCATCCTTGGGATAGTCATGCAAGAACTCGAAAACGTGATCGACACCAAATTCGCCACCGTCCCGTTCATAGGCGAAATCAACACCTTGCTTGCACAATGTGATCTGCGTCTCGCTGACCTTGGATGTTCCAGTCGAAGAATAGATCATCGCCAGCACGATCTGAGCCACCGTGGAACGATTAGCCGATTGATCTTCCAAATCGTCACCACCGCCCATCTGAAACGGATTGAGGACCAGCTTATGCGCATGATCGCCAATGTCGATAAAGCGGCCTTTGCGGATCAAGCACTGCTTCTCATAGCTATATCCGATATCGACGAGTCGTATGAGAGCGCCTAAACCGTAGTAGTTAGAAGCCAGAAAATTGGTAAAGAACGACTTGCCGGCCCCCGATCCGGCGCAGATGAGCAGGTTATGGTTGATCGCGCCGGGCTCGAAGACATCAACTATCACAAGTTGACCCTTACGTCCAACCAAGACCATCGCCGGGTTCATGCGTCCCGCAAAATCGGACTGAATCGGAAGCATCCGCGCCGCGGCAGCGCTGCTCATCGGGAAGTCGCGGTCAAGCGTATTAAGATTCGAAAAGTTCTTGCCCGTATAAAGGCCAAACGGGAGCGATGCAATCAGCATCGCATGCGTGATCCGGCTCTCACGCTGCATGACGAATTTACACTGGCCGCTCTCCCACAAGTTACGCGCACGCGCCAAGCCTCTACTCAAATCCTTCTCATCGTTGCCAATAACCAGAAAGCTCGCAATCACATCGCAATAAGACGTTCTCGAAATATCATCAAGAACCCAACCCAATTCCTCAACACGGCGTGCTAAGTCTTTGGAAAGACTCCCTCCAACACGTTGAGGCATCATCACTGACGCTTTTTTACGGACTTCGGACTCACTCGTTCGGAAGAAAACAGAGCACGTCCAGATAAACTTCTGAGAAAGCTGTCTGGAATCGTCCTCCATTCCCCTGAATCCGCCAATCAGACAGTTGATGCCAAGCGCATCCACATCCGACATGGACTTCGGAGTCAGACATCCAACAGGACGCGTCCCCAACCAAATCGTATCGCCACGATTCATTATCTCCGTCTCGGATTGAATAATCTGAGCGCGCAGGTAACGCTTCCGATCATACAGACGACTGTTGGTAGGAACTTGTTCGTTGAATAATCGCCGCATGAAATCCAACAAGTCTTCGGGACCCATATTCCGTGGGGCGAGTCCTGAAGACTGAAGACACTCTTCTATATACAGAAACTCTTCCTGAGAAAGAGGCTCGTGAGATTTCACGGAGACCAATAGGCGGAAATTCCTCGTCGGGATTCCGTAGACATCCTTCATACCTTTCTTGGAATCCAGGATATAGTCCGCATAACGGCGAGCGGCTTCCACGGAGATCGTATCACCACGCTTTTTCATATCCCTATAGAAAGACATCACAGGATCAATGTTGTCGTCGGGATAAAGCATGAACGAGATAACAGTGCCTCTCGGATACTCACGACTGAAAATGCCAGCTAAATATTCCGCAGATTTCTCCGATAGAAACGAGAGCGGTAGACATTCCCAAATCTTGCCGGACGTATCATCTCCATTCAGATATGTTTCATCCTCATCGTGATATGCCAGATATGGGAGCCAGCGCGAGAAATGATCGCGTCTGGTGATCGATTGAAAATCTCCGACACGCTGGCCTTCCTCTTCCGGCGTAAGCAATTTCGAGAAAAGATTCATTGTGTGATACCGGAAAACGGCGTCAACGCGGAACCTTTAGGAGCAGAGTCTATATAGGCATGATCGCCAATCACAAAAGTTCCCGGATTCACGAAATACCAGATGTAGCGCGGAGAGAACAGCGTATCGTTTCCAGACGTATAAGAGGCAATCAAAGTCCGAATCACCTTGGGCGGCTTGACCAATGGCGTGACAGGCTGGTCGATCAATTTCTTCATCTCGCGATATTCGGATTCCTTATAGGCATCTCGAGCTGCATTCAATGAACGATCCGAACCGGAAGACCGATCAGATTGCCCGCTATCTTCTCTATCCTCCGATAGACTTTCCTCATAGCCACCCATGGCAGCATCTTTGACAGCATCTTTATAGGCCTCTTGCACGCCAATGCACCGGCCAAAAAAGTCGGTGTCCTCGCACATGAAATCCTCTTTATAGGGAGCTAACATCGAACAGCCCGTAAGCAGGACGCTTGTTACCAACAAAGAGAGCTTCGGGAAATAGGACATACGCATAAGCCGTCTCAGAGCGCCTCTGGAGACTTCAGAGGCAACCAATCGATAAAAATTGTGGAAACACTCTACCGTCTTCTCAGAGCCTTACAGACCGGACTTGAAACCCCAGTCCGGCTCCGCTTCAGATTCCGATTCCATGCGCGGAGTATCGGTTGCGCTTGCATGACGATACCCGCTTGCTTCTTTAATCAAAGCGACTAATCCAGCTTTTGCGCAAGATTCCAAGAGGACGCTGCAATGGACCGCAATCTCACGTTGCCCATCAGTCTTTAGCCTATCCTCCGACAGCGCCGATACATAGGCCTGGCAGATATTCAGAAATATCCCTACCGGGATTCCGCGTCTTTTTATTTGCGTACCAGGGACGTGGAACTCTTTTATTTCACCCAGGATCCAATCACTGTCTACAAATGGCTTAAGTGCCTGTATGCCGATATAATCACCGAGGTCGCAAGTACCATCCATGTTGCAAGTATCATCCATTCGGGCAATAGCTTTTATGGTCGCGCAAAGGCCAAGAACACATCTTCCAGTATCGAGCACGTAACACTCGATCGTGGAATCTCCTAATTGCAATTCACCAGCGTACTCAGAAAAAGGCAATGGAAGGGCATCTGACTTGTCCAGCGCGGGCCTCCTAGAAGCTCTAGGAGAGAGCACAGACCTTGCGACTTCATCAAAGTCCGTATCAATCGGATCAATAATCTCTTTCGGTTTATCTGACATTGATCGATTCCTTACAAGTTATCAACCAGGGGAATTGACAAGGGAAACCGTTCAGATTTCCCAATGCTGTCCCCCATGCTGCTGGATGTTAAGCCAGACACCTTCCGTTAGCGCGATCGTTACATCCTTGCCGGCACCCATCTCAAGCACCGGAGCCTGCTGCCGAGCGAGGTCTCCGATGATGTCTGCGTATTCCTCGGCCGCTTTGGATACTGCACTGCCGATCGAGTTACCGATAATCTTCTTAGGATCCATGCTCTTGGTCTGACCAAGAGGCGACACCGACACAGTCTCGGAACTGGTCGATGCGAATTTTGCGCCACCTGAGATAGCACCCGCGAGCGCGAGCCGAGCTAGATTCGCGCCCATCTTACTAACCGGACTCGCTGTCAATCCTTTCACACCATCCTGGTCGATCACGATACCGACAATCTCTTCCTCAATAATCAATTGTCCGGAGTGATCCAAGCAGTTGATCGAGACCAGCTTGGTCTCGATACGCTCACTGGATAGATCGCCGTATCCATGCGCGACGACCAGACAGCCTTCGAGATTTTTTCGCAAATCGTTTGGAAGCACCGCCGGTGCTTGCACTCGCATGAGTATCGGCTCCGGCGAGCTCGCAGCAGTATCAACCGTCTTCGCCCTTAATCCAGTAAGAATGCGAGCTGGCATGAAACTAACGGGTAGATAAAATCTGTTGTCGTTTTTTTTTTGGGACGTGACACCCTCAGAACCCTCATCAACGCGATCAACAGCGTCACCGATCTCCATCCTAGAAATCCCTCCAACCAACGTCACTTCATCGACCTCTTCAACACCTTCATCCAAAACATCCGAATCGGTACTACGCTCACTATCCGGGATCGAAATGCCGGCCAACGAGACACCATCTCCAGTATTGGGTCTTAGGTCACTCTTCAACAGCGCATCAAGCGCGGAGCGCATTTCCATCAATTCCCGATCCTGACGCTCGATCTCACTTCGTTGCTCAGTTAATCTTCTTTCCTGGGCATGCTGTCTTTGATCCATCTCAGCGCGTTCCCTCAGCACCTGAGAACGGATATCGTCTTCGAGCCTCGACTCGCCAACATCAATGATCTCAAGCACATCTTCAGCAACGACTTCTTCAACGTCCTCATTTCTTCCCGAGAAGGAATACATCAACATGATAACCATCAATCCGGCGACGACAATGCCGATCTTAATCAGCTTTTGGCGCTTGACCGGATCAAGATCATTCCACTTTTCCCTCAAGGAACTTTCAATCGACATTGCGCACCACCCTTTCCACGACGATCAACCGCGCACGATCCCCTGTCTCATAAAGCATCATCGGGTCCAACGTGATCGCAATCACATTCCCGAACTCGGGACGCAGGAAATCGCGCTCATCCATGGAGACTGGACGTAGTGCATCGACTGCATATTCAGTCGCTAGCAAGCCCGAACCATTCCCACGCAGGGAATATACCGGCTTGATCTCGATATCCTCATAGCGCGGCGTCTTCTCGACCTTCTCCGTCTTTACAGGCATGCGACTGAAACCGGATGGAACTTCATTTCTCCATATAGCGGTAATCAGTCGTTTGATTCGATCCTCGAACGATAACTTCCCCCACGTCTTCTCAATATCCCTATCCATCTTACCTTCAAGACGAATCGTTACAGAATCAATCGGATGTGGATGTAAGATCATCGTATAGACGGACCCATTGCAAGTAATATGCAGATCAACCGAGTCCGCAATGTAGCTACGCTCTCCGCCAGCCTGAACGACTTTGAATTTCACATACAGGTTTTCAGCGCCGCCGGATACAATCTCAACCGGCTTCTCCTGACTATAGGTCACATCGGAAATCCGACCCGGGCAACGCACGCGGTTGACATCCCGGTTCGAAACACGCACCGCAACGGCTCTATCCGGTCTAACGAACTCATCTCTACCATGAGAGACCACCGCCCTAGAACCTGAAACATCGCCAGCATGAGATTCGATACCGCCATGAACCAACTCTCGATCCATCGGCGTAATCGCCATCTCCCGCTCATCAAACTCAATCTCTGGCCCAGGAGCACCAGACACCACAATTAACGGAGTCAGAATGCAAACGGACATGACCGCATTCCTAAAGATCAGAATTAGAATCTTCGATCTTATCACACACAGTCTCATAATGATTGTTCCAATCGCGTTCACGGATATTCAATACATTGAATCTTGTACCTGTAACAGCATAGTCTATACAGTAAACTTTCTCTTTGGATTCGGTTAATACTCCATTAACCAAGCGGTCCTTGACGACTTTCACTTGCAGCAAGTTATCAGTATACCTGAGCGGATTATCTCCAGACCATCGTACATGGGACGATATTGAAGGAAACCGCTCGATCTCCACTGCTATCTTCGAGAACTTATCATACGCTCCATTCGTCTTCTCAGAACTGAACAGATCAACCAGTTCCATAAACTGACCGCGCGCACTCGCCGCCGAGTATGTACCGATCATGGTCGTAATGTAACGCGCCATTCGACGAAGATAGTTCTCGGAAGCCCGTCCATTTCCAATCTGCATTCCTTCAGAGCCAATCGGTATCACAACTATCTTTGTCTCCGACTCACTTATGATAATAAGGGCAAAGTTAAAGACATTCCAGATCAGCATCACAACAATCACAATCCCAAGCAGCCGATTTTGCTTAAGAAGTCCATCTATCCTCGCTAAGTATTTGGAACCATCCATGGAGTTTAATCATTCATCGAAACGAACAACCTGTAAGGTCGGATATCCATCCAGCTTCATAAAGCCGAACTCATATAGAATATGACGAAGAAAACCACGCGGCTTGGAAACTTTCAGTTTATGAAACAGATAGAAAGCCACAATAAAAATAGGAAGTAATGCAAACTTATCCATAAGCATCCAGATCACATACATGACGATCAACACCGCAATGTCTTCTAAATCGAACCATAGAATCTGAACTGGAAGATGGAGATAGCGCGGGACCTTTACACGCATCTTCAACCACCACTCACTTCAACGCGTAATCCACACGCTCCACGGCAGTCATGGAAATCAACGATTTGTACCGGATAGTCGTGATAGTACGGAAGAAACTCGGACAGTCTCCTCACAACGAATTGTTCCGCACGCTTCGATCCAACCTTCACAATCCATCCATCTCGAATCCGATCAAGCATCCTATCCAACTCGTACTGATCCACCGTCCCATCTGTACGCAGGCAAACCACAAAAACACTCTGGTCGGAATAGTTACAACCCAAACGAGAAGCCGAAGCCGTCCCGCTATATGAAATAGGTTTCGGTGCTGGATATTGAGACTTGAGAAGGTAGATTCTATTCCAAGCATCCGACCACGAGTCCACGATACTCGGGGAGGAAGCGACATTCGATATTCGAAATACCCCACTGCTAGATACCACTCCAGATGCCACACCTATACTGGGTATAGAAACTAAAGCAAGACATAACATCCAAAAACAGAGGATACGTGATGTATACACGTTCAAAACACTCTTCTGTTACCTACCATGATATTTCTCCATGAGAGCTCCCATCCTCATCCTCATCCTCATCCTCATGGGAGTCTTTAGTCTCTTCGGAGACCTCGGAGTCTTTATCCATTCCATCCTTACCCTCCTCCTTATCATCCTTATTCTTATCCTCTAAGTTCTTCAGTTCAGAATTCATATTCTTGATGAACTTGTTCAGGGCATCTTCAATAACTTGTGATCGAGAAATCTTCGCAAGTCCAAGCTCGGATAGGCGCTCATCGATCCTGTTAAGACTATCGATCAACCGAGTGTCAACCCTTACAAGCAGACCTTTCTTCTTATCCTCACCCAAGGTACGGAGATATTTCTTTACAGAAGACATTGTTCTATAACCGATTCGTCATCAGACCAGTATGGAAGACCACGAAGCACCTCCACGAAGCACCTCCATGTGCTTCTAAGTACTCCTAGATAACAGCCCCTATAGCAGTCAGAAGATTTTCCACGTTCATGATAACCGTACCTGCGATTACACAGAGCAGCGTAACAACCCAGTTATTCATGATCTGGAACGCACCGAAGACCATCAATCCAATTGCGCTGATTACACCTGCTGGACCTTCAAGGATTTCTTCCACCTGCTGATAAATTTCCCAACCCAGAGGTCTATTACCACCAGCACTCGTAGCAGTAGGCATCGTAAACGCCAGCACGATACCTGGAGATAGCAACATGACAGGAGCGAACGCAAGCGCGGACAGGAAGGATTTGATCTTGGACATTTTCACAGAAATCTTCTTAGACATTTTGATACGAGACATTTTGATACCTCCGATACCTCTATTCTGTAACATAAAGCCAAGAGACAACGTGTACCCTGGCAACTACTAAGCTATAGACCAAAACACGAATAGTAAATTGATATAAATCAATATTTCTAAACTCGAACCTACAATCTGTCCCAATTGCAATATATCGGCAGCTATACTTTCATATAGCCCCGCCTCTTCGAGACGGGTTTTAAAAGAATACACACCTGATGCACCACGGGTGTCTTTAGGAAGGAACTTAGAAATCTTATTGGAAACAAAGTCATCGCACGAAAATTCTATCACCTAATATGACGTATTGCGGTATAGTGAAATACAAAGTGAAATCTTTAAATACAAGAGGTTATTCGAACCTGAAATGGCCAAAAGCAAGTACACGTCGATCCGACTTTCGGACCCGCAACACGCCGCGGTTCTGAACATTTCCAAGCGTTATAAACTCAGCCAATATTCCGCAGTAAAACGCATCTTCGACATCGGACTAACCGTTACATTACGCGCTGGAAACAGCCTCGAATCCGCACAAGACAGCGCACTGAGCGGGGAGATCGATCTCGTGATTCCCGACGAGTTTCAGGAGAACATTTCCTTCATCAAAAATTTGACAAGACGCCTGCTCGCAATCCAAATCGAGCTCATGTGGATCGCCAAGGATCACGCCGAGAAAGTATCACCGGGCATCTCGAAATCCGCTCACCTGAAAGCTGAAAAGACGTTCCAAAAGCTGATAGAACAGATCCAGGAAAAGGCCGGGGAATAGGAGCTAAAAATGGCATCTCTACACGACTCACTTTTAGGAGATTTCACGCGCGGTGGGCAAGTCACCCTGCACTTCTTACGGATGACTTTTCAGGTCATCAAAAGATTCTCGTTAGCAATCATACTTTTCTATCTTATCGTCACCTTAGGGGTTTGGGTGTATATGACGGACTCATACGATCGATACCTCGGATTCCGGCATGCCATCGCGAACATCGGGATGTTTTACGGCAATGGAGAAAGCCTCGTCGAGCTAAAAAATCCCAAGGGCACGATCTCCAAAGTTCGCATCGCTTATCTCGCAAACTCAAGAAACATCAGGAAAATTCGCTCTGAACTCGTCAATAAATTCTTCCTCTCCGCACTCTACTCGGCACTATCGATCGGCATTCTGTTACCGATCATCGCCGCCAAGATTCTAGCCTTCGGAAAGGATAAGCGCCGCGAGCATCATTTAAGAGGCGGCAGGATCTTAGAGGCTGAAGACATCGGAAAAATGCTGCGCAAGCAGAAGCGGGAAAGCGCCCTCAAGGTGGCCGGAGTACCGCTCATCGATGGCACCGAGACATCCCATATCCTGCTGAGCGGCTCTCCCGGAACCGGTAAATCGACAACACTCTACGACCTCATGAAATTCATCCGGGCGCGTGGAGACCGCGCGATCACATACAGTCCGTCCGGTGACTTCATCGAGCGCTATTTCAAAGACGGCGATCACGTGCTAAATCCGTTCGATGCACGCTGCAAGACCTGGAACGTTTGGAACGAATGCGATTACGACTACCACTTCAACATGGTCGCGGAAGCCATGATTCCAGACTCGAACTCCGGCGATCCGTTCTGGAATAACGCCGCCAGAACCCTGGTTTCCTCACTGTTCATCGCTATGAGGAAGAAAGGAAACGATCGCTTGCAAGAGTTCCTAGAACTCCTAACCGAGCGCGAGCTCTCGGAGTTACACAGTTACCTCGAAGGTACAAGCGCGGCATCCATCATCGACCCGGAAAGCGCAAAGACAGCCATCTCGATCCGCACGACGGCGGCAACCCAGGCGCACGCCCTTCAATTCGTTCCTGGCGGGACAGAGACCTTCAACATAAGACGTTGGGTTACGAACGACTCAGGCTCCGATTGGGTGTACCTCATGGCGAAGCCCGATCAAATCTCCAGTGTCCGGTCGCTGCTTTCAGCCTGGCTGGAGATCTTCACCAACTCGCTCATGTCGTTGTCGGCATCGCGGACACGGAGGATCTGGCTCATCCTCGATGAGCTGCCAAGCCTGAACAAGATTCCGAGCCTCGATAACTTCCTGGCGCAAGCGAGAAAGTACGGCGGTTGCGGCGTAATCGCCTTCCAACAGCTCTCACAGCTGAGAGACCGCTACGGCAAAGACGGTGCGGAATCGTTAGCCGGCTTGTGCGCCACCTGGGTGTGTATGCGGCAGAACGATCCGGACACCGCCAAATGGGTGGCGCAGTCCTTCGGTGAGTCCGAAATCAACGAGGCTCAGCACGGCTTGAGCTACGGAGCCAGCGAGCTCCGAGACGGCGAGAGTCTTTCAAAACAGCGCAAGAAGCTCGAGACACTCCTGCCGGCTCAAATCAGCTCCCTGGACAACCTCGAAGGCTATGTACGCTTGCCCGGTGAAATCCCCGTCGCTCACTTCAAGATGGAACATATACCGACGCCAACGCGCGCGGAAGCCTTCATTCCACGCCAACTGGAACTCACGCAGGACAGCTCAAGGAACGACGTGCCTCACGCCAAGACTTCGGACCAAAGCAAGGCAATCCCTCCCAAGGAAACCGCCACGGAGGATGCGGACGAAATCACCACGTTCGGAGATTTCGACACGGCTTGATCAATGCTCTCCATCTCACTGATAAAAGACTCCGGATCAGCCGCGTCCTACTACGAGAAGGACGACTACTACGCTGCGAAAGGAGACCATCCGAATGCACAAGGCCAGTGGTATGGAAAGACCGCCGATGCGCTCGGACTCTCAGGCTCCGTAGACAAGGAAAAGTTCGAGGAGCTCATGGACGGCAAGCTCCCGGACGGCACGGCTCTAGGACGCTGGCGAGATGGGGAGCGGGAGCACACGCCAGGCTGGGATCTGACCTTCAGCGCGCCGAAGTCCGTCTCCCTGATGTACGAGCTCGGCGGCGATAAACGGGTCCTGGAGGCTCATCAGACGGCAGTAAAAGAGGCCGTCGGATGGCTGGAGGACAACGCGACAGCAGTTCACAAAAAAGGATTTCTCGGACGCAAGACCGAGGAGACAGGAAACCTCGCCGTGGCGCTGTTCGATCACGACACCAACAGGAATCAGGATCCGCAGCTCCACACGCATGCGGTGATGCTCAATGTCACGCAATGTGACGACGGCCGCTTCCGCTCAATGTACTCCAAGTCATTCTTCCAACAGAAGATGGCCGGTGGCAACGTCTACCGGGCCGCGCTTGCGCAGGAACTTCAGAAAGCCGGGTACCAAATCGAGCAGACCCATAGCGACGGCCGGTTCCAAATTTCCGGCATCGAAACCAAGGTTCTCGACGCCTTCTCCACGCGCCGTCAAGCCATCGAGGCCGACATGAAGGATCGCGGAACCGAGGGACCGGAAGCTGCGGAGGAATCCGCGCTGCGCACGCGGAGCCGGAAGGAGAACCTGGACCGCTCCGAGCTCACGGCTGCCTGGAAAGAACGCGCCAACGAGATCGGCTTCGAGGCCGGGAAACATGTCGCACGCGCGTCGGATCGCGCGCCGCCGGCCGGACACGATACGCAACGCGCCGCCTTGACCGCTGCGGTCTCGCGCCTCAGCGAACAGGAGGCCGTCTTTACACACGAAAAATTGGTCGGACAGGTCCTCGCCGACGGGATGGGCAAACTCGGCGTCCGAGATGCCGAACGCCTGATCCGAGATGAGCAAAAACGCGGCGGTCTTTATGCGTCGCAGCTCGGCGAGCAGAAAGCCTGGACAACGAAGGCAGCCGACAAGCAGGAACGCCGGATCAACCAAGCTATGAATGCGGGACAGGACGCAGTCGAGTCACTCATGTCATCAAAGAAACTCGATCTTGAGCTCAAGGACACGACGCTCGGCGACGGCCAGAAAAACGCGATCAAGCTAATGCTCAGCGGCAAGGATCAATTCGTCGGCGTGCTCGGGCGTCCCGGAACCGGCAAAACGTTCATGCTCAACAAAGCGCGTGAGCTCTACGAACGCCATGGCTACACGATGGTCGGGATGGCCAGCAACGCCGAAGCTGCCGGACAGCTCTCGGAATCGGCCGGCGTCGAGTCCAAGACTCTAGCTCGCCACCTGATCGATGCCGGCAAGGAAATCTACCGCCGCAAGACCGAGCTGACGCCGGCGCAGCGACTCGAAGAACGAGACGAAATGCGGCAAGTTTGGGTCATCGATGAGGCCAGCCAGGTGAATAACCGGGATCTGTCACGCCTCGCTTCAATGTCCAGAACGCTCGGGGCCCGCGTCGTATTGGTCGGCGATCCGCAACAGCTCGGAGCGATCGAGGCCGGCAAGCCGTTCACGCGGATGCTGGATACCGGACTGCGCCACACCGAGCTGGACGATATCCGCAGGCAGAGCAAATCCGAGCATATCTCCGCAATCCGATCGATGATCGCCGGCGACGTGTCCGGCGCAATGCAAACACTCTCGGATCAAACACGCGAGATCGCAGACTCATCCGACAGACTCAAGGCCATTGTCGATACCTGGACCAAACTAGAGGACCGCGACAATGCAATGGTCATTACCTCCAGGCAAGCCACCAAGAATGACCTGAACGATCAGATGCGCGAGGTCCTGAGACAGGAAGGAAAGCTCGAGGGCGAGCGTGAAACCGCGCAGCTCATGCCAGTTTTCAGTAGTCGCGCGGACCTCAAGCTGTCCTCGACTTACAACGTCGGCGATACGGTCCGCTTCAACCAGGATGCAAAAAGCATCGGGGTCAAGAACGGCGAGTACCTAAACGTTGTCGGCGCAGACGAGAAAACCAATACCGTGCGCCTCCAGAGCGGAGACAAGTCGATCGACTGGAATCCGCGCAAAGTCGGGACCGGACTCAACCAATCCGCGCAGCTATTCAGAGCCAGCGAGTCTTCGGTCGCCGAAGGCGAAACCATCATCTGGTCGCGTAACAACTCGGAGCTCGGGTTACGCAACGGGCAGCGGCTTACAGTCACCGGCCGCGACGAAAACTGGATGACCGTACAAACCGAGGACGGACGATCCGCCACGCTAGACCTGGCACGCCAGGATCACAGGCATTGGGAGCATGGCTACGCATCCACCATCTACAAATCACAAGGAAAAACAGGCCAGGACATCCTGGTGCATGCGCCAACGGAGGATAAGGAGTTGCTCTCGCAAAAGGCCTTCCTGGTGGCGATCAGCCGCCAAAAAGAGAACATCTCGCTCTTTACGGACGACCGCGAAAAGCTGGAACGCAATGTCAAGGAAAACCTCGGCGACAAGACATCAGCGATCGAAGGCCAATCCGACCGGCGTTGGTTCGACATCACGAAAGACCTCATGAAGTCGGCGGAGGACTGGGTGAAAACGCTGAACGAGAAGGACCGCGCAGAAAATAAAGACAGCGGACAATCTCCGACCGAACCCAAATATCGGGACGCCGAACGCGAGTCGAACCAGCACCAAGATGCCAGAAAAGACTATGAATATGACAGATAAAAGCAGAAGGAGGATTAAGCCATGACTATAAGCCGACACATCTTCCTAGTACTTACGATTTCAGCGACTACATGGTTGGGAGGCTGCGGGTTGACGCCAGTTGTACCGGTTCCGACCGAGCAGGCGAGCGCGCTCATGGAGAAGTATACACAAGCAGTCATCACCGCAGACGTGGCCAATCGCCTCGGTATGGCCGACGGTGAAATGAGACGGCTAATGACCGCGAACATCGAGCACCTGGTTAAGCAGATGGAAGAACTCGCCGGGAAGAATCTGAAGGTCTGCATCGATCACCTACGATGCCCGGGACATGCAATCACAATCCGATTCGTCGAAGACCATCACCGGCCATACCTGGACCAACCGGTGCTGATGGGATCACGCCTGGAAGGCTACCTGGTCATCGCCGATGCCGAGTCGGGCATATGGCTGGCTAGCCGGCGTATCAACCGGGCACGTACATACGAAGGATTGTTCACGCAGATTCGCGACGTGCTAGGCACCTCGCTGCTGTCGCACCGCATGCAATCCAATGTTCCCGGTATCCAAGCAATCGCTCCGGAATTGATAGACCGATTGCTCATTCAACCGGCTAACTACTCTTCGAGGCCAGAGTCGTGGAATACATACCAACCCTACCACCAAGCGGAAATTTCGGCAGAAATTTAACCAATAAGCAACGCCTCATCATCCTCTTTATTATCTACATCCCCCTCATGACCGGGGTTGCATGCATTACCGGTTTCTTTGACATGTATGACGAACACTCACTGCTTCCGTATCTCCTCGGTTTCCGACCGTGCCAGACGGCTGCCGAGCCTAACCAGCGCGCAGCCCAGGCTGTTGAAACTACCAACCCAGAGGTGCAGGCCTTGATGGATCAAGAACGAGAGGAACGCAGCCTCCTCGCTGTCCTCGCCTTCCTCGCTCTCACCTGCATCATCTCGATTGGAGTTTCGCTTTTTATCAAACTTACAAGCCCGAAAGGAAAAGATACTGAGCTTAAGCTTATCCAACGCCCAGCTGAGGAACGCAGCCTTCTCACCATCTTCGCGATCATCGCCATCATTATGGCCGGATTCGTACTTTTGGTTGAACTTCTAAAAAGCGCGCATCAATGACTCAAGAACGAGAAACACCATGAGACTCTACATCGCTGAAAAGAAAGAAGTCGCCACCGCCCTGGCGGGGGCACTCGGAAATCCAACCGCGACAAGCAGCGCCGCGTACCTAGTCGGCAGTGACCGGATCACCTGGCTACGAGGCCATTTGTTACGGCTTACAGACCCGGAGGAACACGACAAAAAGCTGAAAACCTGGTCACTCAACGACCTGCCGATGCGCTGGCCAATCAGCTACCGGCCGGTCTCCGACCGGCAAGGCCAAGGGCAACTGGATGCTGTCATCGTATTCATCAAACAGGCGGACGAATTAGTCAACGTGGGCGACCCGGACTCGGAGGGCCAGCGCCTAGTCGATGAAGTCATCGAGTACGCCGGCGCGCAAGCGAAGCCGACCTACCGGCTGCTGATCAACGACAACAGCGACGCCGCCATCCGCAGAAGCCTGGACCGGCTGGAGGACAACGCGCAATACCGTGGCCTATCGCTGGCGGCCCTGGCCCGCTCGGTCTGCGATCAGCGCTACGGCTATAACCTCACGCGCGCCTATACGCTGCTGGCCCGCAAGAAAGGCTACGATGACGTGCTCTCGGTCGGGCGGGTGCAGACGCCGATTCTAGGACTCGTCGTGCGCCGCGACCGGGCGCATGAGGCACACGCGAAAAAGGCGTTCTACAACCTGTTCGCGCACATCCGCGTTGAAAAAGCCGGTGATCCGCTCACCGTCAGGGCGCAGTACCAACCTCCAGAAGATGCCCCCACGGACGAGAAGGGAAGAGTCATCGATGGGGGATTCCTGAAAGGCATCGAGCAGTCCATCGCCGGGAAAGCGGCGCCGGTCGAGGCGGTGGAGACCAAGCAAACCGAGCAGCTACCGCCCTTGCCACACAACCTGCTGTCGCTCCAGGCGGAAGCCGCCGGGGCGTTCAGCTATAAGCCGAGCAAGGTGTTGGAGATCACCCAAGGACTCAGGGATCAGCACAAGGCGATCACCTACAACCGTAGCGATTGCCGCTATCTGAACGACGAGCGCTACGAGGAAGCGGCGGGGTTGTTGCAGCACCTCGCCCCGCTCTATCCGGAGGCCAGCTTGGACGCGCCGCTGAAAAGCCGGGCCTTCGATTCCTCCAAGGTAACGGCCCACCACGCCATTATCCCGACCGCGAACGCGCCGGACCTAGCAACGCTCGATGCAGCATCACGGCGTCTCTACGACCTGATCACGCGCGCTTACATCTCCCAATTTTACCCCCCGGCAGCGTTGCGGACGACAAGCGTCCTGTTCCAGGTGGACACGCACCGGTTCCGCGCCACGGAGCAGGTCATCATCGCGCCCGGCTGGCGAGCGGTCTACTCGGTGGAAGCCGCAGAGGGCAAGCAGCCGGAGGAAAGCGCCGGGCTGGAGAAGCTCCAAGCGCAGGATCCAGGAACCGTCGCCGGGCAGGAGGTCAAGCAGGAGTTCACCAAGCCGCCCGCGCGCTACACGATGAAGACCCTGCTCAAGGACCTCACGCGCGTCTCCAAGTACGTGGAGGACCCGGCGATCCGCAAGCTGTTGCAGGAGAAGGACGCCGACAAGGAAGACGAGCAGGGCGGGATCGGGACCCCGGCCACGCGGGATCAACATCTGGAGACGCTGTTCACACGCGGCTATGTCCAGGAGAAGGCCAAAAAGCTCGTCTCGACTCAGCTTGGCAGGGATTTCCACGATGCCCTGCCGGAATTCGCCGTGCGCCCGGACATGACCGCGCTTTGGCATTCCGAGCAAAAACGCATCGAAGCCAATGAGCTCGGCTATGAGGATTTCGTCGGCAGCGTCGATGAAACGATCGCGCAGGAAGTCCAGCGCGTGACGGCTGAAGGACTCACGCTGCGCATCGATGCGCAACTGTGTCCACGCTGCCAGAACGGCGCGCTGCGCCGCCGCAAAGGACGCAACGGCCCATTTTGGGGATGCAGTCAGTATCCGGACTGTAAAGCCTCCTACCCGGAGGGGAAGGACGGCAAGCCCGATCTGTCAGGCGGCGTCACCGTCTCGACGGAGCATCGTTGCCCGAAATGCAACAAGGGATTGATCCGCCGCGCGGCAAAGAATGGCGGAAAACAGGAAGTAAAAAAAGGCCGGAAGGACAGCGCGGAAAAGCGCTATTGGTGGGGATGCAGTGGCTTCCCCGTGTGTGACTACCGGGCCTTCGATGCAGACGGTAAACCAAAGCCAATTTCGGAAAACCGAGGCGCATGAAAATGATCGTAACAACGTTACAAACAGTACCAAAGCGGGAGATTTCGGAAATCATCGGCATCGTCGATGGTGTGTCTATTCAGGCTACCGATCCGCTCCGAGATATGGTGAGCTCAGTGCGAGACTTTTTCGGTGGACGTGCTAAAGGATTAGAAGATTCTTTGAAGAAAGCACGTGACACTGCAATCGAGGACATGCTCGAAGAAGCTGAAGGTATCGGCGCAACCGCCGTGGTCGGTATCCGCATCGACTACGAACACCTAGAACAGAAATTCATGACGGTCGTCACCGGAACGGCCGTCCGCCTGGAGTAGGCACAGATGTGGGGCAAGAAGAGACAGCGATCCAGAAGTCCTATTCGTGTCATTGGAGGTATCGCGGTCTGGACAGTCGCCATCGTGATCACTTTCCTGATCGTAAAAGTGGTCTCTTTTGTGAATGATCTGATCGATGGAACCACCCTCGACGATGAAACCACCGCCCAGATACATGACAAGGCCTTAGCATTGCAGAATGAATATCCGGATGGATATGGACTGGCCGTTGTCTTTATTGAGCCGACCGCGCCGCACGCGGATATGTGGAACGGATTCATCATGCTCGGTCCACGAACCCCCAAAAGGCTTGTGGATAACTCGGACTTCAGCCAGTCCATCCCCTTGGATGGGATACTGTTCGACTATGGAGAGCCACGCTCCAGGGCGAGTTTCAGATTGAAGAATGCAGCATTCGATTTGGATATCGTCTTCATCAGAGAAAGTATCCACATTGAGAGTGATGCTCACGGCGGCCGCATCATGAAGATCGTACCGGGCCGGCATGCGAACGCATACAGCCAAATTACAGTTGGAGCGCGGATGCCAATAGTCGGTGTGCTGGGACTGCAAAGCGGACAAGCGGCTGCGCTTGGACTCACGGTCGGCGATTCAGTCCGGTGGGAGTGGGTGGTCCCGGACCTGAAGGATCTAGAGCAACTGAACACGGTGCTGTCAGGTTCCACCATGTTGAGTAATCTGAACTTGATGTAACGGCGCTCCAGGAGTTATAAATCCATGATGATGAATAGGATGGAAAGGGATATCCCAGGCCAAGTCAAGAAAGCATTGACATACGCGACAAGACTCCTGCTGTTCTCAATGATTTCAGTTGGGGCAGTAGCAGTCTTAGCAGCCGGCGTAGTCTTAACATTTGTCTTCGCAATTCTGTTCATCGCAGTCGGAGCTTTTCTTGCGCTGTAACACCTGCAAACCACTACTGATCAAGAGGTAATCCGTGAACATACAAGAAATCATAGACGTGCAAAGCATCGTCGTCATCGGCATTCTCATACTCATGATCGCGATCGTCTTCATGAGCGTTAAACAGGTCCCACAGGGAACCGAATATACGGTTGAGCGCCTCGGACGTTACACACGCACACTAACTCCAGGTCTCCACGTCATCATCCCATTCATCGACATCATTGGATTCAAGCAAAATATGATGGAACAAGTACTCGACGTTCCATCTCAAGAGGTAATCACCAAGGACAACGCCATGGTCGGAGTAGACGGCGTCGTCTTCTTTCAGGTCTTGGACGCGGCCAGAGCCTCCTACGAGGTCAGCGCGCTCCACCGCGCCATCATGAATCTGACCATGACCAACATCCGTACCGTCATGGGATCCATGGATCTGGACGAGCTGTTATCCCAACGCGACAAGATCAATACCCAATTGCTGACGGTGGTGGACGACGCCACAACACCTTGGGGCGTTAAAGTGACCCGTGTCGAGATCAAAGATATCTCCCCGCCTCGGGACCTCGTGGACGCCATGGCAAGGCAGATGAAGGCCGAACGCGAAAAGCGCGCTTCCATTCTCGAAGCCGAAGGACTACGCCAATCTGCAATCCTCACGGCAGAAGGTGAGAAACAGGCCGCAATCCTCACCGCCGAAGGTCAGCGCGAGGCCGCTTTCCGAGAAGCCGAGGCCCGGGAGCGCCTCGCCGAGGCGGAGGCCAAAGCCACAACGGCAGTCTCCGAGGCCATTGCCAAAGGCAACATCAACGCCATCAACTACTTCGTCGCCCAAAAATATACCGAGGCCTTACAGCAGATCGCCAGCGCCGAGAACCAGAAAGTCATCATGCTGCCACTAGAGGCATCCAGCCTAATCGGCTCACTGGCCGGTATCGGGGAAATCGCACGCGAGACCTTTCAGCGCCAGGATCGAAAGCCGCTGGCCCCAACTAAGCCACCAGCTGCAACTAAGCCGCAGACCACAACTCGTAAGCCAGCGTGAATACGGACTGGATTGCCGCAATCGCGGCACTCGGCCCCCTGCGCTGGGGGCATTGGGCGTTGCTTGCCATCGGATTCTTTCTCCTAGAAATCGTCTCCCCCATAGCCTTCTTCCTCTGGATCGCAATCGCTGCCGGGATACTGGCAATCGTGTTGCCAGTCTTCCCGGAGATGAGCTGGCAGACCCAACTGATCCTGTTCGGTGGCCTCAGCCTGCTGAGCCTGATCCTCGGTCGGCTCTACCTCCGCCTCCGCCCGACCCCGACCGACACGCCGAACCTCAACAAGCGCGGCCACCAATACATCGGACGGACCTTCCGCCTGGAACAACCTATCGTGAACAATGCCGCAAGGCTGCGCATCGATGACACGAGCTGGAAAATTACAGGACCGGACTGTCGTGAAGGAATCACCGTCCGTGTAGTAGCTTCTGATGGCGTCCTATTACGCGTAGTACCATCGCTAACCACCTCATCCCGCTAACAGTACAACAGGTATTTATCCTATGAAGAAAATCAAGCAAGGCCCGGAAGTCCCCGGACAGTCGAGTAAGGTGGAAAACAACTGCATCAAAACAGACGCTTCCATCCAGTCGGCATCATTAGACACGATTTACTATCAGCATACCGTGCTCTGCCAAACCTGCATGCCGTACCGCAATCCCGGCGACGATGTGAGAGAGTGGAAACGAAAACAAGGCGATGTTTCCCTAAGCATCGAAGCCGGAGAGGCTATGGATTTGAAAACTGGTCAGTGGAAAAAAGTCGGTCTGCCATATGGACCCAAAGCGCGACTGATCATTTCACATCTGAATAGCGAGGCGATCAGGACCGGAACGCCTGAAATCGATGTCGAACGCAGCCTGACAGCGTTCATCCGTCGCATTCAGGATCCC
>Ga0209787_1000055_pt1 | contig 31944 bp, 34 predicted proteins | sample WorMetLIZISLAND2_2_FD_187414 | JGI IMG/M metagenome (GOLD analysis project Ga0209787, IMG submission 187414) | Marine gutless worms symbiont microbial communities from Max Planck institute for Marine Microbiology, Germany - Olavius loisae LIZARD... ... | reverse complement strand
GGTGTTCCAGCACCATCCGAACGGCCCGCGCACGCACTTCCGGCGAATATCTCTTCACTGATCCATTGGGTTCCATAAGCTCACCTTTCTCAAGAAAATGAGCCTCCGGCAAACCCGGGGCGGTTCAGATTTCTCCTTCTCGATCAAACTCCAAACACCTTCATCACCTCGTCGCCCAAATGATTGATGACCTTGACAGCGATGCGGCCCGATGATGGTTTTTCGAAGGGACGGGAAAGATCGCTGTGGAGGCTCTCCCATGCTTCCTGGTCGATCTCGGCCTTCAGCGTCGTCAGCGCCTTGTAGGGGTCGCTGGCGCCCAGGAAGTAGGCGTGGCGGACGAAGAAGCTCTCCTCGTTGTAGTCGGTGTCGATAAACCAGCAGGCGATGCCGTCGGGGCCACTACTCTCGATCTCGCCCGTTTGCGGATGGAACACGTCGACGCCGTTGATCTTGACCTGGATCTTGTCGCCGTCGGCATCGCGGATTTCGATGTCCGGCTCACCGAAGATGACAAACAGGTTGCCCTTGCCGGTGTTCTTCAGGTCGTCGGCCATGTGCAGGTCGGCGTTCATGCGCGCCTTTAAGACCGGGATGCGTCCCAGTTTGTCGAACTCGGCGGAATGGGCATCGAAGTTGAAGGCGCAGGCGATCAGCACGTCGAACCCGGCATCCCCGGCCTCCCGCGCCGCCGCCACCAGGTCGGGGCGGGCGACGGTTCCGAACTCGGGGCCGATAAAGACGCCGGCCTTGCGCTCAGACTCGCCTTCCATGAACAGGCCTTCGGCGCAGATGAAGTTGCCCGGCCAGCCGGTGATGGAGGTGAAGGTGATCCTGTCTTCCTTGTGCGCCTGTTGGACGCCTGAGGTCTTCAAGTGCTCAAGCATGACCGAGGCGAAATCTGCTTCGTCGCTACTGCGGCTCGGCGCGGCGCGTCTGCCCTCGGCAGCATCGAGTACGTCGACTAACTCGTCGTCCTGATCCACCGCCAGCACCCTGTGCGGCGACAGGCTTTCGGCGGTGAAAGGCCCGGCGACGCGAATGCGGGTGTTGTCCGTGTAGGGCTTGTCGTAGAGGTATTCGAAGTCGGCCTTGGCGGCGATGGAGGCGTCGATCTCCGTCTGACGCTCGATACGCGCCTTCCACCATTTCGCATGTGCCGTCTTAGCCTCGGCAGGCCAATCGTCGCCGACCTCGCGGGGGATTTCCCATTCCTCCCAGGATTTGCCGAGGGCGCTGTTCAGTTGCTCGCGCAGCGGCTCCAACGTTTCCTGAGACTTCTCCCAGATAACGTCGATCTCGGCATTGTTGGCGATGGACTTGAGCGTGATGTGGGGCACCCGCTCGTAGACAAAGCCCTGCCGGATGTCGCCCCGGGTCGGCGCCTCGGAAGGAACGGAGCGGGTTACCTCGGCCTCTTTCTGTTGGCCTTCGGGGCTGTCGGCCAGCAGGTAGTAGGGATAGCGCGCACCCATGATGCGTGCGCGGGCCAGCGCCAGCGCCACGCGACTGGTGTCGATGGTGATCCAACGTCTTCCGCGTTGCTCTGCCACGTATGCGGTAGTTCCAGAACCGCAGGTGGGATCAAGCACCAGATCGCCTGGGTCTGTAGTCATCAAAATGCACCGGTCTATAACCGATGGGCTTGTTTGAACCACGTAAATTAGGCCGGTGCCGATTTGAAGAGACTCCCAACGGTCGGTAATTGGCAAGACAGCGAAGTCATCAAGAAAACGTTTGTAGCGGATCGTCGTAGCCCCTGCCGCAACACGACCAGCTCTTGCTAAATTTCCCAGACCTGTAACCGTAGTTTTCCAGTGGCTCCCAGAGGTAGGACGGTAAGACTTCCCACAAAAATCAAATGTTTGATCAACTGATGCTTGACCCGAACTGATTAGACTCGTATGCCGAAAAATTCGGTCCTCTGGAATCTCAACGTTTCGTTCAAGCTCATCTTTGCGAAGGCGTCGCTCTGTTCCGTCCACAAGTTCAATCTGGTCATATCTGTCAGACGAGACGTGTCCAGCGACACGCATGTTGTATAGTTGACGGTACTTTGCCTTTTCTTTTGATTTAGCGAACCAAATAATAAAATCGACTGTATTGGCAAGCATATTTGCTGCCATGCTTCCCGTTTTCTGTACCTGAATGATTGATACGAAATTGTCCTCACCAAAAATCTCATCCAAAAGAGCACGTGCACGGTGAAGATTCTCATCACCAATTTGTACAAAGATTGATCCTGATTCGGAGAGCAAATCCCGGGCCACAGTCAGCCGGTCTCGAAGATAGGTGAGGTAGGAGTGGATGCCGTCGCGCCAAGTGTCGCGGAATGCCTTCACCTGTTCGGGCTCGCGACTGATGTGCTCCGCCTTGCCGTCTTTCACGTCGCGGCTGGTGGCCGACCACTGGAAGTTCGAGTTGAACTTGATGCCGTAGGGCGGATCGATGTAGACGCACTGGACCTGGCCGCGCAGCCCCTCCCGTTCGGCCAGTGACGCCATGACCGAGAGCGAGTCGCCCAGGATCATGCGGTTGGTCCAGTTGGCGTCGTGGGCGTAGAACTCGGTCGTTGCCTCCTTGTCCGGCAGGCCGTTGAAGTCGGCGAACAGGTCCGGCATGTCGGGCGGGTCCTGATCCGCCCGTTCCCTGGATTCGCGAGCCAAGTCGTCGATCAGGACCTTGGGGTGGACCTTCTCTTGGATGTAAAGCGGCGGGGCATGGACAACGAGGTCGGACCAGTCCTGTTCGTCCTTGCCGCGCCAGACCAGTTGCGGGTCGAGGTCGCGGTTGCGGCGCTCGTAAGCGAGCTGGATCGGGCTCTTTTCCTCGTCGCGCATCACCGACTGGAATTCGGCGGTCGGGATGTTCTTCCGGCTCGCTTCGTCGTGAGTGAGGGTCTTGACCTCGATCGGTTTTTTCGGTTTCCGGGCCATGTCTTTCCCCCTTACGCCGCCTGTTCCGCGACGAGCGTCGCGATGAGTTTGTTGAATTCGGAATCGATTTCGAACACCTCGGTGAACTCGGCAAACGCCCAGCGTCCGAATTTGCCGAGGTTGTTCACCCCCGGCACCCAGTAGGCACGCATGGTGTTGGCCTTCTCCTTGGCGTCCTCGCCGCGATAGCCCTTGATCTCGACGATCAGGTTCAGGGGTTCGTCGCCGCCGTCGTCCACCTGGACGATGAAATCGGGCAAGTATTTCCGAGGCGTGGAGCCCATAAGATAGGGAACTTCGAGCCCGAGGTTCTGGTTCTTCACGTAGGAGAGAACAGAAGCGTGCGCTTCCGCCACGCGGCAGAACTCGGCCTCCCAGTCGCTGTCGCAAACAACCCAGTTGACGTGGCACCTGCGCGGGTCGGTCTGCCAGCGGGTCTCCTTCGAGGTGGTGAAGTTCACGTAGGCCGTTGAGCCGGTCGGGTTGTAGGCGTCCAGGATCGCCTTGACCGGCCGTTCCCCGGCCAGGGTTTCGGTGATGGCGGCCTTGATCCGCTCGCAGGCCATGTCGGCGATATCCTGATAGATCAGTTGGGCGGGGTAGGTTCCGCCGGTGCAGCGCAGATAGCCGCCGTCCAGCCATTGCCGCGTGATGCGCTTGAGCTGACCAAACAGGTGGAGTTTCGGCTCCTCGCCGGGATCGCGATACTTCGTGTAGAGCAGGTGCTTGGCGAGATGGAACAGGATGGTCGATCGGCGCATGTCCTCGAGATGAGCCACCGTCAGATCCACGCCTTCGCCGATTATGCCCTGGTTTTTGGTGATCGACGGTCCGACCAGGGAGGGCGTCAGTTCCAACAGGGAATCGGCTGAGAAGTTGGCGGAGAGCCGCTCGTCCGGCAGTTCCACGCGATAGCCCTCGACGCGCGGGAACTTGATCTCCAATGCATCGCGGTCCGGACTGACGGCGTGGACCCGAACGGTCTCCCTGGGCGGCTTGGGCGGCGCGACGACGGGCTTGGCGGCGAAGTCGAAGGGGATGCCCAGGACGTCGGCGTATTCGACGTTGAACAGGCCTTCTTCGTTGAGGTCGTAGGACTGGCGGCGCAGCCCGCGCCCGACCACCTGCTCGCACAGAAGCTGGGTGCCGAAGGCGCGAATGCCGAGGATATGGGTCACCGTGTTGGCGTCCCAGCCCTCCGTCAGCATGGAGACCGAGACGACGCAGCGAATGGACTCGCCGAGGCGTTCCGTCTTGCCGACGGTGTTCATGACCTCGCGCAGCAGGTCCTGGTCGGAAATGCTTTCGCCGGCGCGGATATCGCCTGTGCGCACGACGATCTCGCGGCGGAACCGCTCGATCTCGTCGGAAGCCATCTCTCGGAAATCCTTATCCAGCGCCTCGCCGGATTCCAACTGCTCGCTGTCGATCAAGAGCGTGCGCGGACGCGCCAGCCGGTTACCGTGTTCGTCGTAATTCCGGAAAAGATCGAGGCGGCCGGCGTTGTAGGTGATGGTCTCGCCGTCGTCGCCGAGCCGATGGAACCCGCCGATGAAGTCGTGGACCAGCTTCGATGTGGAGGTGTTGTTGCACACCACGATGAAGACGGGAGGAACGCCGATGCCTTCCTGTTCCCAGAGTTCGTATGTCTTCTTGTAGTGACCGTAGAGCGCTTCAAGGGCGGTTTGGAGTTCGGCGGGCAAGCTGAGAGGGTCGAGTTGGCTGGATTTGCCGCGGCCCTTCTTGGGCATCTTCTTGCCGATGTGTTCCCACAGGTTCCGGAACTTAGGCGTGTCGCCGCCGGGGACGTTGTCGGCGACCGGCACGCGCGGCAGCTTGACGATCCCACATTCAATGGCGTCCATCAGCGAGAAGTCGCTGACGGTCCAAGGGAACAGGGTCCCCTCGGCGTAACCCGAGCCGCGCAGGAAGAATGGCGTCGCCGACAGGTCGTACACGACCCTGACGCCGAGCTTCCGCTTGACCATCTCGATACCGGAAATCCATAGCCTGGCCGCTTCGTTGTTCTTCTTCGCTTCCGTCTTGTCGTCGCCTTTCAGGTCGTCCACGTCGTGACTGTCGGGCCGTTCGCGGTAGCAGTGGTGGGCTTCGTCGTTCAGGACCAGAATGTTCTTCATGCCCATTAGCCCCGGCATCACCCGTTGGAGCATCTGTCCCTCGGTCTCAACGGTGTTCAGGTCCGGGCCGCGTCCCTTGAGCAGGGAGCGGCCGACCTTCGAGACGTCCATCCGCTCGCGCAGCTTGAAGGCGTGGTAGTTGGTGATGACGATCTTGGCCCGGTCGAGATCGCCCAGCATGTCACTGGGGACAATCTCGCGGCTCTGGTAGTAGCTGTCCGGGTCGTTCGGCTGCAGCACGCGAAGGCGGTCGCGGATGGTGATGCCGGGAGCGATGATCAGAAAGCCGCGCGTGAACAGCTTGCTGTTCGGGTGGCGTACGGCGTTTATCGTCTGCCACGCAATCAACATGGCGATCACCGTCGTCTTGCCGGCGCCCGTGGCGAGTTTCAGGGCGATGCGCAGGAGTTCCGGATTCGCCTGTTCATTCGCTCCCTTGACGTGTTCCAGGAACTTCGCGCCGCGCTTGCCCATCTTGGGCGCGACCTCGGTCAGCCAAATCGCCGTTTCGACAGCCTCCACTTGGCAAAAGAAGGGGCGGATGCCCTGGAACGGATGGTGGCGCCAGCGCTGCAATAGACGGGCGGTCTGCGGCGTGACCTGCCATTGGTCGGGAGAGGGCAGGTTTCGCCAGGTCTCCACATAGGATCTGATCTCGTTGATGATCGGTGTCGGGTTGTATTCCTGATCCACGGTCGACAGCCCGTCGCCGCCGTCGAGAACCATCTCCGCCTGATCCTTCGACTTCTTGCGTTTCTTCGGTTTGGGAACCGGCGTGATCAGTTCGGATCGGCGGCGCGTGTCGAGAATCCGGTTGGTGGGCTGGCCGTCGGCATCCAATTCCCAGTGCTGAGCCGGGTACTCGTAGGGCGAATTGAGGATCGGGCGTTCAAAGAACTGATCAGTCATTTCCTGAAACCCCTGTCTTTCCACCCGGCAGTTCAGCCATCACGGCATCGCGGTTCAGCAACACGATTTGTTGGTCCTGGGGGCGCCGTGCCTCGGGCTTGGTGTCCAGGCCGAGCCGTCTCAAGGCATAGTAAAGAAAAGCTCGGCGGACCTTGGTTTTCACGCAGCCCGCGCGCATGCCGTAGTCCAGCGCGATAACCTTTTTCTGTGTTTGCGAAAGATCGGGATGGGGGGCAATTTCCAATGTCACGAAACCATGCCAGTCCCGATCACCTTCAAGCGTGATGTCGCTGGGTCTGGTGGCCCGCACTTCAAGCATCCTCGATAGCAGGAAGTCCTTGAAGGCTTCGTCGGTATGGCAAAAGGCGCGCGCGTGCCAGCGGAAGCCATCAAAACCGATGGCATGGGGCGTGATCCAGCGCCATCTTGGCTCAGGGCGTGAGAGGGATTGGTATCGGACCTCGATGGCTTCGCCGCGCCGGATGGCGGCGACCACCGATCGGAGGATGACGGCGTTTACGGACCGGGCCGGTGTAGGTGCCGCATCGAAGGTGGGGAAGTGGCCGATCCAGGTGTCGGACGGCTCAATGATGCCATCCGATATGGAGCGTAGTTGGGATAGATAGCGGCTCGCGTCGGGCTGAAGAAACTGCGGCTCGAATTTCGGGCTGCGGACATACGACTTCGCGCTCTTGTCGTAGGCCATATTGTCCGAGGCGATGCCCAGATAGCGGTTCAGATCGGTGGACGCTTGGTTCACCGAAATCCCGAACGCGTCTATCAGGTCGCCCCGATTCACATGTCCCTCCCAGAACAACCGAAACTCGATGAATTCGAGCCGGCGTTCGACGCCCCATCGAAGATCTGCTTTCTCTTCGCCCACCATGCACTCCGCGTGACATGATGCGACCCGTTACTGGTCTCGACCAGTTTCTAGTCGCATCGTGAACAGTAGCGCGCAGGTTGTGCGCGCACAATCGAAAACCAGCGAACATCGGAGAAAGCTCTGTTAGCCGAGTGCGGTGGAAAGAGACCGAGATACGGTGTTCGCGGCTCCCTTCACGGGATCAGCGGCGAGATGGGCATGCCGGGCCGTGGTTTGAACCTGTGAATGGCCGAGCAGCTTGCCGATCATGGGCGGGCCCTGACCGCCAGCGACCGCCGTGTAGGCGAAGGTATGGCGCAGGGGCGTGCCGCCGCCGAGTTCCCAATCAAGTCTCAGGCTTTGGCACGCCCCGGCTGATCAAGGTCGTTCACCTATTGGACGACCTCGCGGCCGGCAATATGTCCGCCGACCTCGGTGGGCTCCGAACGGGTTCGCCGCCATCCCCACCACCGCCCTTGATCCGCCCCTCACGACGGCGTCTCCGACGGTCCCGGCGCTTATCGGGTCCCGGTCCCCATCAGGGTTTGAGTCCCATTCGGCTCATCAGAGGCCGAAGCCTGACGGCTTCGTGGGTCGACGGCATCTCACGTGGCGCCGTCTGATCCGATCGACGCCGCTTCCGAAATCTTCTGGAACTCGGCAAGAATCCCAGCATGATTTTGGCTGAGGTAGCGCTCCACCTTCTTGTTGTTCAGGATGGACACGAGATAACCGCGGGCCAGAACCAGATTGAGGTGATCGGGCCCGTAGGTTTCCTCGATCAATTTCATCTCGCGCTGCAGATTTGCCATTTCTCTTTCCATTCGCTCGATCTGTTCGGGCGAACCACCTTTGAACACCTTGGGTTTCTCGGGATTGACCAACTGGTCTTGCCGGGTGGCCGCGAGGAGTGCCTTGGCATACGAAACCGAGAAGTTATTCATGGCGATCATCGGCTCCGCGACTTCGACCTGGCGCATCGGGTTCATCTTTTTTAGCGAGCGGAAGGTATTGATGGGGCAGTGCTTGTCCTTGAGAAGCTCAGCGGCCTCGGGGCAGATGCCGTCGAGCAGCTGGTGCTTGGCTCGGATGCTTGGAATGTTGACGTCGAGGGCTTTGGCAATCCGGTCCTCGGGAACGCCGCGCTCGATCGCCTTCAGGATCATTTTGTGTTCCTGGATCGTTGCCAAGCGATTAATCCGCATATTGTAGGTGAAGGCTTCATCATCGGTGGCGATTAGGCAGGTCACCTCGTCGATTTCGAGATCCTTGAGGACTTCCATTCTAAGGTGGCCGTCGAGCAGCAGGAATTTCCTGGACCTTCCTTTTTGTCTCGCGACGATCGGCGGCTCGATGATCCCGATCTCTCGGATGGATGCCGCGATCTGTTGGTACTTCTTGCTTTTTTTGACGGCCGCGGAGAGCTGCTTCGTGGGCAGGATCGCCGAGAGCGTCAGCAATCTGCCATCCGGCTCAAAGGCCATGGTCACCTTGTCGGACATGCTCACGCGCCTTCCCGCGCTTCGATGAGGTCGGCCAAGGGACGGGGCATGGTCGAAAGGTCTTCGGCCCGGAGCAGGGTCACAAAATTCTCGTCCTTGAGAAGGGTACGTAGGGCCTCCACGACAAACAGCAGGCGATTTTGGGTCACCTCCGCTTTCTTGATCAGCAACCGCTGGCGGTCCGCTTCCCGTTCATGGGCGCGTACCAGGGCTTCCGACGAAAGGCGGGTGCGGGGCTTGTCGGAGATTACGCGCCGATGTGCCTTGCCGCGCCGTTGGCGCTGCTCGATCACCCGCTTGGCGGCCAGCAGTTTTTTGCCGCGCAGGAGGCCGTTTTCATAGGCCTGGGCGAGAGCTTCCTGGGCGCCTTCGGCGTCCGTTTCTGCGATATCTATCGCTACGCTGACCGGATTCTGCCCAGCTTCGACCGCAACCAAAAGGCGTTCTTCACCTTCTTCCGAGAGGCGCACGATCGAATGGGCATACTCATAGGAGAGGCCGGTTTTCTTCGCGATGTCGGTGTCCGAATAGCTCCGTTTCTTGAGCTCTCCGATATCTCGCAGCAGTTCCAAAGGACGGTGCTGACGCCGAGCCAGATTTTCAACGAGGCTCATGATCAGGCGGTCTTCCTCGGAGACATCGATCACGATGGCGGGGATTTCCTGTTGCCCGAGATAGATAAAGGCTTCCAGCCGGCCTTGACCGCACACCAGTTCATAGCTCGCCTCGCCATTCGCTCTTTTTGCGCTGCTCACGGTGATGGGTTTTTTTCAATCCCACCTTCGAAATACTATCGACGATCTGGCGGAATACCTTCTTGTTGCGCTCGCGGGGATTGAGAACGGTGATCTGGTCAACCGGGATCATCTTGACTGAGGGCAGGTCCTGTTTCTTCGTCATGCGGCGACCTCTGAGATTTTTGCCCGTTCCGCCATCGCATAAAAGAACTCCAGCGTGTCGAAACGGTAAGCATCCAGCATGAGGCCGTTTTCCTCCGCTAGGCGGATTCGATCCGTGGCCATGTCGTAAAGGGGAAGGAGGTAGTAATCCAAGGGGGATGAATTGGCCGTGTCCATGCGGATGGCAACCGTAATGTCGGGTGCCAAGCCTGTGTCGAGGCGTATCTTCCAGCGGAGAGACCCCGTCGGCGTTTGCTGACAGCGGGCGATGATGATTGAGGCGGTGAACTCGTCGTTTACCGTGAGCAGATCAGTCGCAGGGTTCCGGTGAACGCCGCCTGCGAGGGTCTCAATGGCTTCGATCGTTCCCGCTACGACATCATGGTGTTTTTGCCGGAGAAGCCGGTTGATCTCGATATAACGATAGTCTCGATCCGGTTTGAAGCCGACCAATTCGTAGGCCCGAATAAGGCTTCCGAACCGTCGCTGGTAGGCGCCGGCCGAGGGCATGCTTTCGGTTTCGTCGATGATCAGACCCGAAAGGTAGCCATGGCGCTCAAAAAGATGTTTGAGGCGATCCAGCATTTCTCCGTCAGAGAAGCGCCGATTGCGTTCGCGGATGATCCCTTGCGCCGTGAAGAAGTCCTGCGGATCAACGACGCCTTCGAAGGCGCCGTCAGTGCGGATCCACATATCCGGCGTATTGACGACCCGTTTTTTCTTCAGCTTAAAGGATTGCCGATTGTAGACGTTGTTGCCGATGTACTTTTCGTTGGTCAGAATTTGATGAACGGTACCGCGGGTCCACGGCCGTCCCAGGTCGGTTAGAATCCCTCGCGCGTTCAGGGCAGAAGCAATTTCAGTTTCCTGTTTGCCGCCGTCAATGAACTCCCTGTAAATCCAGTGAACCGTTTGAACTTCTTCGTCCGGGCCAGGCACCAGGATTACACGGTCGGTTTGGAGGCTTTTATGTTCACCAAAATCAAGGATGCCTTGCGGGTCGCCGTTCTGATTGACGCGCATCCGGCGAAGCCCATAGCCGGCCATGCCTCCTTGCCTGAACCCAAGTTCGATTAGCCGGCACTGACCCGCGAAAACCTTTGCCGAGAGTTCGCGGCTGTATTCGCCAGCCATGGCTCGTTTGACGCCCTTGACGATGGTTGCAACCGGACTGCCGTCATTGGCGAACTGCTCGGCGCAATACTCGACCTCGATACCGGCATCGCGGCATTTGTATTCGTAGTACGCGCTCTCATCAGCATCCTGGAAACGCCCCCAGCGGCTGACGTCGTAGACGAGGATGACCTTAAAATCGGCCGCGCCGCTCTCGACATCGTCGATCAACTGCTGTAGCGCATCGCGGCCTTTGATCCTCAGCCCGCTTTTCCCTTCGTCCGCATAGGTTCGGACGATCTCCATTTTATGCGCTTCGGCATACTGGCGAATGGCCTTTGCTTGGTTCTCCGTTGAGTGCTTCTGGTGCTCGGTGGACATGCGGACATACTCGGCCGCCCGAATGGGCGCCGGACGCTCGCTAGACCGGCTGGCCGTTTGCTGATCCGGATGTCCTGTCACTTCGGTTTCCTCCCGTCCCATTGAGCATTGGTTCCTCGCCAAAGGGCGAACCTGGCCCCCATCGTGGCGTCGGGGATCCTGATCAGGCCTCACGGCGAACGGCACAAAGCTTTCTGAATCCAACAGAACGTAACATTCTTGTCAATTCATTTTCATACATTATGTTGGATTATTGCCGTCAAACGGCGGTATTTGGCAGGGTCCTGACGTCTGTCCATACAAAATGTTCATTGCAAGAAGTGCCAAATCGTTGGATTATGGCTGCATGGAAAACAGGATTCGCGAACTGCGGAAAGCGCGGGGGCTGACGTTGAAGCGGCTAGCCGAGCTCGTCGGCACCAGTAACCAGCAGATCAGCCACCTGGAGAAGGGGCGACGGCGGTTGACCCTCGACTGGATGGAGCGAATCGCCAAGGCCCTCGAGTGCCATCCCTCCGACTTGTTGATCGGCGGGACGCAAGTCCGAAACGAAAGGGAGCGTGCGATGATCGAGCTCTTCAGAGGGCTTTCGGAGGAGCAACAAGAGGCGTTTCTGAAAGCGACTGCTGCGTTGGCGAAACCGGTAGAAAACGATAACAAAGCAATGGCCAGCGGCTAAGTAGGGTGGACAGGGGTGGTCAATATGGATATGTTCTCTATTTGTTCTAATCGGTCACAGGAAGGATCGCCTGTGCCGAAGGACTCATCTGGAGCGCGGTCGGCCGGTCGAGGGCCGGGATTTCATGTAGTTGAGGTGGAGCATGCTTGAAGAGCTTCCTTTTGAGCAACCGGACTTCGAGTCGCGAGCGATCTCTCCGTTGAAGGAGTTGGGCGCCTACGAAGCGTTGTGGGACCAGAAGGGAACGTCCTTCAAGAAGATCGCCGAAATGCATCGTGCTCGCCCGGGATCGGTTCCGTCTGACTTCGTCCCCGAATCCCGTGCCTATGAATTCGCCGACCGTGTCTGTGAAATGCTCTCCAAGGCCCACATCGACGAATACGGGGTTCGTGTTCACGGTGCCGGCGAATATCCCGAACGGCTGCGGGATGCCACCCACCCGATCGAACTGCTCTATTACCGAGGATGGTGGGACTTGATCGCCACGCGGTCGGTGGCGGTCGTCGGCACACGCAAACCGTCCAGGGAAGGCATCGCCCGCGCGCGCCGTCTGGTCAAGGAACTGGTCGCCGACAAATTCACGATCGTCTCCGGGCTGGCATCGGGGATCGACACGGTCGCGCACACCACGGCGATCGAGTTTGGCGGCTGGACGGTCGGTGTCATTGGCACACCGATTTCCGAAGTCTATCCGAAGGAAAACGCCGAGCTTCAAGCGCGAATCGCGAACGAATATCTCCTCATCAGTCAAATACCGGTCTGGCGCTACTCGCAGCAAGGGCCGCGCGGCAACCGACTGTTCTTCCCGGAGCGCAACGTGACGATGTCGGCGCTCACCGAAGCGACCATCATTGTCGAGGCCGGTGAAACATCGGGAACGCTGATCCAGGCCAATGCCGCCTTGGAGCAAGGTCGGAAGCTTTTCATTCTCGACAGCTGCTTCCGGAACTCGAACCTCACCTGGCCCGAGAGACTTGCCAAGAAGGGCGCCATCCGGGTCGCGGAATATGAAGATATAAGGCGGCACCTTGACTCTGCGGTTCACTAAAATCGATGACCTCACGCGCCGCGATCATTGGCATTTGGCACCCGAGGACCGCTGCTTTTTCCTTGGGGAGTACACGGCGCGCGCTGGCTACGCCTTCAGCGAAACCAACAACATCATCCTGAATTTCAAGAAGTCGCTGGAAAAAAGAGGGCTGCCCGAGTGGCGGTACAAGGGCGAGGCGATCCGAAAGGTCGCCGGCATGTTTCGGGCGTCGCTGCCCGAGGAATGGCTCACAACGGTGACATTGGTGCCAATCCCTCCGTCGAAGGCGAAGGGCGATCCGCTTCACGACGACCGGATGTTGCGTATGCTCCAGATGCTCGGAGACGAACTGGATATCGACATCCGTGAATTGGTCCTGCAGCGTGAAAGTACGGCGGCGGTCCATGAAAGTGAAGACCGGCCATCACCCGAGGAGCTGGTCCGCAATTATTACATCGACGAGAGCATCGCGGAACCGACGCCGAAAGCGGTCGCGTTATTCGACGACCTAATCACGGCCGGTGCTCATTTCAAGGCGGCCCAGACTATGATCGAGACCCGATACCCCGGTGTGCCCACCGCGGGGATTTTCATCGCCCGGCGTGTGCCCCGGACCATCAATGTCGAGGATATTGAGTTCTGAATCGGAGATTGTTTCACGCGAGTTGTCCAAGAAGGAGTCGAGCGATGCCGATATGGAAGCTCACGCCGATTGGTCTGACCAACTCCAACTGGACGGCGAGCACGCATAGGGGAGAGGCCATCATAAGGGCCGCAACCGAAGAGAAGGCGCGGGCCAGAGCGAAGAGCGCATTCTCAATTGCCGCGGAACGATCACCTGGCAGAAGCATACCCTTTCCGCCCTGGGAACATTCTGACTTGGTGCGGTGCGAGCGTCTTGAAGGCTCCGAGTATCCCGACGACGGACCTGAAGAGATTCTCGTTCCTGAAGGTGGCGAGCTGTCGATCCGGGGCTAACGAAGACCATTGGCGCGGGAATGGTCTTGCATCCCTGGGAGTCCGGCGATTTGAGCCGAGAACCACTGCTGGAAATGCCATCGGAGAACACGTCGGAGAATGACCAAGGTTTCCGACGATATGCCGCTTTTGGCGGAATTGAGCGGTTCCAGGTGGAGAAGGTTCGAACCCGGTCGCTCTCCCTCCGCCAATTCAATAAATAAAAATGTTTATAATCAGTATATTGGGCATAGTGGAATTAAGATAGCCCCCCAATTAGCCCCCCCGATTGGCTTTCGCGGCAAGTCTCTTTCTTCAACGCCAATCATCCGACGGTTCCCCCGGCAGGTTCAACCGCGCCGCGATCCCGGCCAGTGAGGTCTGCACAAAGGCGTCATGCTGCGCGGTCAGCCGCTCAAAGGTGCTCCAGTGCATCCCTTTGGGTTTCCAGCCGTTGCCGTTGAGGATGCCCGGCTCCCATTCCAGCTTGTCGCGGATTCGGTCTGCCCGCCGTAGGGCTCGGTCATCCCAGGTTTCCCGCTGGCTGGGATAGGCCAACCGGTAGCAGTGGCGACAGGCGAATATGCCGCCACCGTAAAGGATCGCCGCCCGCCGTCCACAACCGCGGGCCGGGCAGAGAAACCAGGGGCGTTGCCCGCCAAGGTGACAGGCGGTCCAGTCGAGATGGACCGGATGGCTTTCGTCTTTCCAATCTTCGCCGCCACCGCGATGGCGGTAGGTGAGGATCACGCGGCCCGGTTCGGCGCGCACGCGGATGGAGGCGACTATTTCTCCATGGCGCGACCACTGCCAGCTGAAGGATTGATGCGGTTCAAGCAGGCCATCGCGCTTCCAGCGCCGCACGTCGATGGACCGGTAATCGTCGGTGGTGTCTTTCGCGCCCCAGTGCCAGCGCTGGCCGCTACCCATGCCGCCCATGGTTGCCTCCGGATTTTTTTGCCGAAATCATTTGGGAAATTCACCTTTATGCTTTGGCCCTCGGCGGTCGTGAATAGCCGTTGTTGGATTGCCCTGGCCGTGGCAAAAAGCGTTCACGGTGTCGCCGCTGTCTGTGTCCCGCAATCCGGCGATAGCTTCCGGCTCACCTTTCACACAATGGCCAAGTTCGGGATGGTCGATGCGCTCGAAGTAGATGCGGTCGCCACAGTAGGCCGGGCGGTTGACGGTCGTTGGTTCCTTTCCTTCCTCCGACCGTTTCTGAAAGCACCGGCGGGCCTTCAGGTCATAACGGCACTTGTCCACCGCCTCGGCGACGATGATCGAGTCAGTCTCTTCAATGTACGCTCGCCATGCCCGGATGTTTGATTCTTTGTCCGGTGTCAGTTCAGGAAATGGTTCCGGCCGCTCTGCGACAGCGACAGTTGCGACACCCACGACACACCAACCGGATGCCCCGGCAACTGTCGCACCGGTCGCAACTGTCGCTATCATCGTGTCGGCGAATCCGCCCTTTTTGATCGGTGCGGATGGGGTCATTGTCGGCCCCCTTCCAGTAACGCCGGGTCGATGTGAATCTCCTTGCGCCTGCCGTTCTGTATTAGTTGCACTTTGCCCGCTTCCACCAATTCGGCCAGGGCAATATCCAGCGCGGCTTTCCGGCGCAGGTGTCCGGGCGTGACGTTACGTTGCACTTCCCGGCGGGGAACGATGTTTGTCTTTTCCCTCCGGCAGTAGTCGAGCAGCCAGCTCTCCAGCCGCGCCGCATTGGCCTGTTCCTCGGGTAACGCCAGTTCGCCGTAGAAACGCCGGGCCTCGTGCAGGTGCCAGGCGGCGGTTCTTGAAGCGCCCTCAAACGCTTCCGATCCGATCGCGCCGCCCGCGCCATGCTCGAAAATCTGGAACAGGGCAGCGATTCTGGCCGCGTTGTCAGCGGTCTTGCTGGCTACATCGCGCACATCGTAGAGTTCACCGCCGGATCGCAGCTCGCTTTCGATGGCGTCGTGAAACATTATCCAAGCGGCCTTAGTGTCGGTTGCAAGGGGGAGAACGGGCGGTGTCAGCGCCCCGTCTTCGTCGATGGGCACCGCCTGATCCAGAATCGCCGCAATGCGTTGATTGAACTTCGCCAAGGCGGGCCAGGATTCCGGCGGATCGGTAAAAGGCCGGTAACCTTGGGTCGATTCCGGCCAGGCGATCAGAAAGCGGGCGAGAAAGCCCGTGCCCCGCGCCAGCCCGCCGGACCGCTCGAAGAAACTGCGCAGGGTGGCTTCCTGCACCTGCAAGGCGATGGTCAATCGCGCCCCGCGCACCGTAAAGGATTCGGCGGTGCGCCGCTCGGTGGCAATGTCCACCCCGTCCCAAAGCTGGTTCAGGGTGGCCAGATTGCGCATGACCGAATCCTTGCCCATGCCATGCGCACCGAACACCAGCCCAGCTTCACTCGATACCACGCCGCCGGATGGCCAGCCTTTCGCCAGATTCCATTTCAGGGCCTCCGGAGTGGCGTCGCCATAGATCAACCGGGGCACCCGTGGCGGCTCCGGTTTGTCATGCTCCAGATCGCGCAGGGCGGATTCCTGTTCATGGGCAGGCCTTCCCGCCTTGGCCAACTGGCGGATTTTCTCCTTGATGCCGTCGCGCTTCGCGCGCCAGGCTTCCATCGCCGCCTTGTGATCCTTGATCGTCGGTTTGGTTGCTTCGGCCTGCCCGGCTTCATAGTCCCGGATCGCCTGCATGAAAAAGCCGTCACAGGTTGATTTTCTTTCGCCGGAATCGGCGACGGTCAGCAGAAAGAGCCCGGTAGGCCCTTGCAGCCTTTCCGCCCGCTTTGCATCGGCATGGGCCTGTGCCGCCAGCGACAGGGCCGCCAAGGCGCTGGATGCCACCAGCGATATCGGTGCCTTGGTGAAAGCGCGGACTTCCTCGACGGCGGCCCGTAGCGTGTCGGGCAGGGCATCCAGGGGGTAGGGTTCGGGTTCGATCTTGGCTGTCGGGAGAAGCGGATCGGGCCAGCCGCCATTATCGGCCCGGTCAGGTCTCATCGCTTCGTGGATGGCCCTGGAGACGGCCTCAAGCCCGACCATTGCGGCCATGTCGTTGAAGTCGGTCGCGCCCTCGGGGCGCCGCTCTCCGAAGTCGGGAACGGCCACGTTCGCACCGGTAGCCAGGGCGGCTTTGTTGGCCTTGGCGATGCCGGGATTTCCTTCGGTGCCGGCATCGTCATCGGCGCAAACGATCAAGGGAAAGCCGGGCAGCTTTCGACGCATGGCATTGGCCGGCGGCTCCAGATTGCCCGCGTTGAAAGTGACAGCGACCGGGTAGCCCGTTGCCTGGCGAATGGTCGCGCCGGTGGCGAATCCCTCGGCGATACACAAGGCTTCCGCGCCCTTGATGGCGCCGATGCTGAAATAGCCGCCAGCCACCTGCCCGCCGCTCAGAAATCGCTTGCTACCGTCTTCGCCAATGAATTGCAGAGATTGCAGCTCACCACCCGAACGCACCGGGATGACCAGCGCGCGCCGATGCAATCGCGTCCCGTTGGCCGCGATCCCCTTGCGGACAAGGTAGGGGTGATCGTCATTCGCCGGTGTGGCCGTATCCCAGATAGTCGCGGCCTTTGCGGCGGCATCGGCGAATCGTTGTTGGCGTTCCGTCTCGGCGCGCTTCCGCGTCTCTTCGACATGGCGCATAAACGCCGCCCGTTCGGCTTGGGAAAACGGCTTTTCCCGCTTCGCCTGCCAACTCTCGGCAAGGCCCGAAGACCAATCGCCGAAACATCCGCCAAGGCCGTCATCGAACAGCTTGCACCATCCCGCGGTATTGCCGTTGCGTTTGCCGATGCCGGGAAAGCGGTGCAGCTTGCCGGGCTCGATCGTATCGGGCGGTTCCAGGCCGGCGGCCCGGATCGCATCGCGGAATTGAGAAAGAGAATCATTCATCGCGGGCTTCCCCCCGGTGGACGAGCCGGTCCGCCCCAGCCCAACGGGAAGCTGTCCCCACAAAGCCGGGGCAGCAACGAATCCCTATAACGCGAGGACCAAGGCCGGTAGAATTACAAGTGCTTGTAGAGGTCTTCGGAGTCGCCTGGTGGCGGCCGGCGTGGACCTTCCTGTCTCTAGTCATTGCCTTGACCCCCCAATCCATTCGCAGCCTTGCGGCTGTTATCGATCTGCCGGTTTAGCCAATCATCGATCTCCGCTTCGACCCAGCCGACCGCGCGGCCGCCAAGGGAAACGGGTTTCGGAAAACGACCCTCGGAAATACGCAGGTAGATGGTGGAACGGGAAAGCCCGGTACGGGTCTTGACGGCGGGAAGTCTCAGGATTGCGGTAGCCATGTCTGTGCCTCCATGGGCGTTGTTGAACATGGCCGAATTACGGACGAGCTAGGGCACTACCCTTCAAGCTGTCTAGTAAAGATTGGCGTCAGGCCGCGTGGACACGGGGTTTGTGGGTGAGTGGTGGGTAGCCCTGCCCGACTACCAGTAAGATTTTTTCGATTCGGGGGCGGAGTTGTCGTCGTGGAGAAGTTGTTTAATTCGGGAAATGGAGAGTCCTTCTTCTTCGGCAACCGTTTTTAGAAACGCCCTTTCGCCTTGGGCTTTCAGTTTATTGACACGCCTTTTGATGCGTTCCCGTCTTTGTTCAGCGGATTCAACATCTCCGGCCCCCGCAACCGGTCGATCCACCAGACGGGTCAAGCGCCGCTTGTCCACCTTGAAGCCGCCGCCCTCCAGCGCCAGCACTTCGGCCAACGCGATCGAGTGACCGGCCAGGGTGAGGGCGAGCTTTTCCCGGGCCAATAGAACAAGGTGGCCGGCGTGTTTCGTGCCCCGGAACATCCCGACTTCCCAGCGGCCCGCTGATGAACCGCCCGCGTTTGAACGGCGCAGGCCGAGAAGGTCCGCAAGCAGACCGGCAATCGCATCACCGGATGTCCGCCACCGTTCGAGATGGGCAACGGGCACCGCAACGCGGCCGATGTCGTCCCTCTTGCTGCAAACAATGAACGGCGCAGGTTCCCCGGAGGGCGTGGAGATGGCGTGAACCGGCATGGCGCATGCCTCCTCGCAGCCGGGACATGCCAAGCTGGAGGCGGGCCGCGCCATGATGATGAGCTTTTGCGCCTTCATCGCCGTGACTGCTTCTTCAGGCCATTGGCCGAGCTCATCGGCGTTGAGCAGTGCCGAGGCCTCCCGCGACGCGGCCACGCGGTCGAGCAATTCGATGAAGGCGTCGCCTGGCGTCATGATTCGGCGGATTCCGGGGTCCTCTCGACCTCCTCCGGTTCCTTGGGTTCGATATCCGAGGCTTCCAGCATATCGCGCAGTTTCATGCCCAGCTCGTCGTACCTGAGCGAGCAGGAGTTGGGGTAGGTAATGCGAATGGGAACAATCTTGGCGGGCTTGTCGGCATCGACCGCCACGGAAGCCGCGATCTCCACCTGGGTGACGTTATACAGGCGCAACGGCGTTGCCTTGCCGATTTCGTCCAGCAAGTCATAGATTGCATCGGAGTTGCCGGTGGTATCCGCCTCAAGGGTGATTCGCTCCCCCTTGTTGAAACGCGACGAGAGCCGCAGCTTGCGCACGGCAACATCTTCGATCCCGCTGCCGACGTCATAAACAAAATCGAAGCCCCGCTTTCCGAGCGGACCCAGATCGTAAATGCGCTCGTCCTTAGGGTCGGGCGGTAGCTCATCCAGTTTCAGGATGGTGGTTGCAAACATCCCTTGCAACGGCTCCACAGCCTTGTGTGTGCCGCGAAAGTTCAGGTCCAGCGTTCCTTCCTTCTGCGAATAGACGAAGATCACCTCGAAGGCCGGATTGTGCGGGCGGTGGACAAACTCGCCATTTACCCACTCGATGCTTTGCTGGGAATAATCCTCGGGATAGGCAAAGAAGTAATACAGTTCCCCCCGACGGAACGGTTCCACCACGCAGTTGCTTCCCCGGCCCTCGGTACGGTGAAAGTAGTTGCGGATTTGCGCCGCCAATTGCCGGACGGTGTCATCGTCCACCGCGGCGGGCTCATGATCCATGTTCTTGCGCTTGCGCCAGTAGGGAAGGGTGTCGGCATGGTAGAAGCGGGTCGCACCTTTCCAGCACTGTTACCGGCAACGTAAAACTCCCTGATTATGGGCGAAGTAAATTTCCCCGCCTTGAGCGTATGGGGGAGGTCTTGGCGCCATTGTGATCCTGACCCGGGGGCATGCCCCCGGGTCAGGATCGGCGGCTTGATTTCCTCCTTGTATAGAACCGGCATGGCCGCCGTTTTGGCTCCGATGCAATTAATCGGGAGGCGGCGGCGTGCTGAGGGGAAGAGATGTCATGATGATCCACGATTTGAAGCGCCAGGGGCTGTCGATCCTGGCCATTGCCCGGCGCACCGGGCACGATCCGAAGACAGTACGCGAGTACCTGAACAACGGCCTGGAACCGCCGGTCTACGGCCCCCGGCCGCCGCGCGGCAGCGTTCTCGATCCTTACAAGGATTACATCCAGGGCCAGCTCGAGACCTTTCCCGAGCTGTCGGCGGCACGGCTCTTTCGGGAGGTCCGCGCCCTGGGTTACGCGGGCGGCCTGACCACGGTGAAGGCGTTCGTCCGTTCTGTCCGGCCATCGTCGCCACCGGTCTTCGAGCAACGCTTCGAGACGCCGCCGGGCCGGCAGGCTCAGGTCGACTTCGCCTATTTTCAGACCAAGTTCACAAGCGAGCCGGAGCAAGTCCGCGTGGTGTGGCTGTTCTCCATGGTCCTCGGGTACAGCCGTGCCCTGTTCGCCCGTTTTGCCTTCCGCCAGACCCTGGATACGGTGGTTCGTTCTCACATGGCCGCCTTCGACACTTTCGGCGGCGTTCCCGAGGAGGTCCTCTATGACCGCATGAAGACGGCCGTCATCGGCGAGGACGAAGAAGGGCGGGCGGTCTTCAACAACACCCGGCTCGACCTGGCCGGTCACTACGGCTTCGTCCCCAAAGCCTGCAAACCTTATCGCGCCAAGACCAAGGGCAAGGTGGAACGGCCCTATCGCTACGTCCGCCAGGACTTCTTCCTGGGCCGCACCTTCCGTGACCTTAATGACATGAACCGGCAACTGGCCGACGGGCTGAACACAGTGGCCAATGTCCGTGTGCACGGCACCACCAACCGAGTGGTCAGCGAGGCCTTGGCCGAGGAAAGGCCGGCCCTTCACCCCTTGCCGGTCATCCCCTTCCACTCCGTGCTCAAACTGGAACGGCGTATCACCAGGGATGGCATGATCTCGGTCGACGGCAACCTCTATTCCGTTCCCGACGGCACCCGCAAGCGCGCCGTCGAGATCCACGTGCTGGCCGATCGCTTGCGTATCTTCGAGGATGCCGCCCTGATCGCCGAGCATCCGGTGCTGACAGGGCGCAACCAGCGATCCCTGCTGCCGGGCCATCGGCACAGGCCGAAGACGGAACAGGCGCGGAACACCCATCTTGTCAGTGGTCCGGATGACGCCGTCTGGCAGCGCCCGCTGTCGGTCTACGACGAGGCCGCGCGGGCGCTGGCCGGGAGAACAGTGCCATGACCCCTCTGTCCCCATCCACCGCCGACCAGTTGCGCCACCTGCTGGTCGGCCTCAAGATGCCGCGGGCCCTGGAAGCCTTCGACGACATCGTCCGGCGCCTGGAGACGGGCGAGCTGTCCGCCCTCGAGGCCATGCAGTCCCTACTCGCCGAGGAGTTCGAGACGCGCGAGAGCCGGCGCGTCAAGATGGGCCTGATGACCGCCCGGTTGACCCGCATCAAGACCCTCGAGGACTACGACTTCGCCTTCCAACCCTCCTTGGAGCGCGACAGGGTTCTGGCCCTGGCCGGCCTCGACTTCATCGAACGCAAGGAGACGGTCCACTTCCTCGGCCCGCCCGGCACCGGAAAGACCCACTTGGCCACGGCCCTTGGGGTGGCCGCCGTCAAGGCCGGCAAAAGTGTCTACTTCGGCACCCTGGCCGAGATCGTGACGTCCCTCGAAAAGGCCGAGCGCGAGGGCAACCTGCAGACCCGCATCCTCACCCGCAACGCGCTGCTCATCGTCGACGAGATCGGCTACCTGCCGCTCACCCAGAACGGCGCCAACCTGTTCTTCCAGCTGGTCAACGCCCGCTACGAGAAAGGCGCCGTCATCCTCACTTCCAACCGCAGCTTCAAGGAATGGGGCCAGATCTTCGGCGACAACGTGGTCGCCGCCGCACTGCTCGATCGTCTGCTGCACCATGCCGTCGTCATCCATATCGAGGGCAACAGCTACCGCCTGCGGGCCCACCGCTTATGGGGAAATTTAAGTTGCCGTTGACAACGGCCAGACGAAGCGGCCACGCTCCAGTCGCTTGCTGAACAGGCACGCCCCCTGACCATCCCACCAGATGACCTTGATCGGGTCGCCACGACGGCCGCGAAAGACGAAAAGATGGCCGCAGAAAGGGTCCTGATTGAGAACCTTCTCCGTCAACGCCGACAGCCCGTTGAAACCCTTGCGCATGTCAGTCACGGCGGCGGCAAGCCAGACCTTGGTTCGCGCCGGGACCGGGATCATCCGGACAGGCCGCGAGCCAGAAGGATGATCGCCTCGGCGTCAAACCCGCCGTCGATCTCCAGGCGGTGACCGTTGGCCAAGGTGATCTTTATCCGGCACCGGTCGTCCGGCCGCGAACGGACCAATGGCAACGTGCCGGATGAAACTTCGACCGGCAGGAAGTCCGGCTCGTTACAGCCAATATTGAAGCGCGGATCGCGGATCCACTTGAACACCATATTGGCGTTCACGTCGTAACGCCGGGCAACCTGGGAAACCGATGATCCGGGCACCAAGGTCTGGGCGACGATCCGGCGCTTCTCCTCATGGCTCCATCGCCGCCGTGTGCGTCTCGGCTTGTCCGACATCGTTAAGTGTCCACCTAAATCAAGCGGACACCTATTGCCCGCTAACGACGTGGAGACTCGCAGATTCTGGGATCACCGAACAGATGGGGTTGGCCGTACGCTTACCGTACGCTTACCGCGCGCCTAATTCCCGCCCTACCCATAATGACCGCCTGAAAAGCGGCATTTTTCCTTGTGCTGATTAAGAACAGTTGTTAATCAAGGGGGCATGGACGACGACAAAGTAGTATTAGAGAAATTCATCAAAGAACAAAAAGCCGCCGTGGAAAACTCGCGCCATGAAACGCGGTTTTTCTATTTCATGCTGCTGGTCATGGTCATATTCGGGGTGGCCTATGTCGTATGGTCATTCGGTTAAATGCCCTTGGCCGCGTTGACGCACTTCGTTTGCCTTCAACGCCAATCCCTCGGCAATAGCAAACGGACTGAACCCAAGTAATTCGAGTTCCATCACCAAAGCCCGTAAATCAGGGTGCGCTGCTCCTGCGTTGCGGTCGGCTGTCGCCGTCTTTCTAAGTTCTTTGGTTTCGATCAGCGGGAATAGGTCGCCCTGCCCTGTCGCTGGTTCTCCGGTCGTGCGTTTGAATAATCGGCCTTGTCTGGCTTGCCTCCACATGGATTTGCTTTCTTGTTGTTCTTCTCGAAAACACAGTACACGAATGACTTTAAGAAGAAATTAATGCTATCGGCCAGCCGCCTTAGCGGCTGCCTCTATCCAATCTCCCATATTGTCGTAACCGTTGTCGTTGTTCCAAAAATAAAATGAATATCCTTTGGGTATCTGGCCGCAACGCTCGCTCGTGTTCCCGTTAAGGTCTTTAATTTTGCTTATGTCGATTCCGAGCAAGCCGTTGCCAATTTCCTTGCTTTTCTCAATTTCATACTTGACCCAACGACTTGAGCACGTATCAGCCCCCACAAGTACAACTGTGACGGATGTGCCATTGAGTTGATTATCAATCCACCTTTTTATGGCTGCATCGCCTTGCCTTTTGATCTTCTCGAAGTCAGCCGCATCAATAAAACCAGCGGCTTCCTTTCCCTGCGTAACCCAGCTATTGCGAACAACCATCGCCCGCGAAACATCAGATTTGTACTTAAAACTAAAAAATGCTCGACGCGCCATGCTGCTCTACCCTCTCGACATAGTTAGATACATCACGACAACAACAGCTAGGATCAAAACGCCGTGAAACGGAATTAGTGTTTTGGATAGTGTTGCCCCGATCCACGTGGGCGCATCACCTGATTTGAAAGGCGTGGTATTCATCGAAAAATCTATGTCCTCATCTTTCAACACTCGAACATGGTCATACAGTTTGCGATAAAGCTGCTCCTGCCACAAGAAAAAGCCGTCCAAACCCCAAAATACAATCGCAGGAATGTAGGCTAGAAAAACAAAAGCGGGTCGGCTATCCGCAGCCGAAAGCGCAAACAGCGCAGAAACGAGAACAACACTCCACCCCTTCAACAAAAACGAGTTTGTAGACAAGCGGTTAACAACGCCTTGTATCAACTCTAGGTGTTTGTGCTTTCGTTCCTCAGCCATAGATCACATCGGAGTAAAGACGGTTTCTGGAGAGATTTTTTGCTCCAACGCCGTGATAATTTCTTGCAACTCGACGCGGGCTTCGGCCTGCAGTCCCAAGCAAATGCTGATTCCTTCCGTGTCAGTGCTAAGCCTTGAATCGAGGCCAAGCCTATAAGTATCGTCGTTCTGCCTATCGACTCGATAAGCGTGTAGATGCATCGAATCTCCCAACGCTGCGGGGTTTTTCAGATGCGCAAAATTAAACTCGCGGCGCATGTAATCCAGTAAACAATCCTGTACCACAAGGACAAGCTTCTTATTGACGTGCTCAAAAGTCTGAATCTTGTGATGCATTTGCACAAGAATCGTTTTTGCGGTCATTTTCCAGTTCATGCCGAATGACTTAGCCGAATTTTCTCCATCGTCCTCTCGTGGCAGGCCAAGCTCCCGCAATGGGCGCTGCCGTTCCGGCCAAACTGTTCCCGTTGTATCGAGAGTCTGTAACTCAACTCCTACGAAGTCCTTAACCTTGCGGTTTTTTGCAGAAACTACGAAGTAATCGACGCTACCGCCGGGTACGGAAACCTCGGAAACGATGTGCAATTCGTTGCCCGGCTCGTGCGTCGTTAAAAGGTGCAGACAATCAGTAAAAATCTGCCGTCGTTCTATGGGCCGCGCAGGGCAAATAAGGATTGACCGAGCATCCTTTCCGTAAAGGATATTGCATGTCCCTATAGCATTGTCAGGATCGCTTTTTCGGACTTTGAAACACTTACGACCAAGAAAGGGGCATTGCTGTGCTTCGACTATCGTTCGCCAATCTTCATTTTTTAGGTGGGTCGAATGGCCGAACAATTCGAGAACTTTGCTCATAGAAGGGATTCACATCGTTCCTGCGAGATTTCGAGATACTCGCGGGATATGTCGATTCCCACGGACTTACGCCCCAAGTTTTTGGCCGCAAGCATCGTCGTGCCTGTACCCGCGAAAGGATCGAGAACAATACCGTCTGTTGGGCATGTCGCCAAAATCGGAATGCGGCAAAGGTCAACCGGATACGGGGCAAAGTGTAGTTTCCGCTTTTGCGTATCCTCTGGGATGATGTCCCATACGTCGCTTGGCTTGCTCCCCTTCGGATGATATCGAAGAAAATAGAAACCCTTGTCGCGCAGTTCCTTAGCTCGACCGGACACCTTCTCACTATCAGAATGCGTCGCCCGTTGTTGTCCTCGGATTATCATTCGAAAATCAGCTAGTCGGCCTTCGCCAATGTCCTTTAACATCGCTTCAAGTGCCTCGAATGCCGCCGCTTTTTCACAATCTGATAAGGCCGTTGAAAGCTCTATTTGACGGCGGTAACGAACACCGGACACTCCCGTCGCCGACACTACCGTACCATTCACCACCTTGGCTTCGCGGGGCTTCGATCTAATCGAATCCACGTCATAGTAATACTTCGGCTGCTTGACGAAATGAAATACGTTCTCATGAACATTGCCAAGCCTATCTTTGGTCGTATCCATCCCGCTTTTTACTTTGTTCCAGATAATGCTGTTTCGCAGAATCCAGCCCTGTTGATCTGTCATTTCAAACGCGACACGCCAAGGAATACCGACCAGCTTTTTTGCTTGGTAAGAATCTCCAATGTTCAACCAAAACGACCCTTGCGGTTTGAGGACTCGTTTCAGTTCGAGAAACACCGCTGCCAGATCGCGGACGAAATCTTGATAATGCTTTTCTAACCCAATACCGCCATTCGCATATTCCCTTTTGCCCCAATACGGCGGCGAGGTCATAGCGCAATCGACGCTTCCGTCAGGCAATTCAGCAAGCGTGTTAAGAGCATCCCCAAGTAGCAACAACGGCAACGTGGTGCTCTCGGTGGCGTATTCGGCAAATGCTTCTGGATAGTCCGAGGCGGTGATGCTCGGTCGATATGACGCCCTGCGTTTTGTCTTTACCGTGGAAACGGCGGCCTTTTCTGCCGTAACACTCACGATGTGTGCTCTTTCAATAAAGGCCATTGATCGGCAACGTACTTTTCAACGGCATCTCGAACGACCCATGCAATAGAAACCTTCTTCTGAGCGGCGATTAATTCAACAGTGTGATAAAGCTCTGGCGGAAAACTGACCGACGCTCTATGCGAAGGCGTTCGGCGCGCATTTTTTGCGGCTGCTTTCCCCATGTTTGCCCTTCTCCAAATCAGAAGCGCATCACTTTACACCAATGTGGTGCATTTTCCTATTCCCTTGGTGAGACTGCCCCGCAAGGGGCCGGCTCTTAGCGTTAGCGACATTCCCTTGGAGCCGACACTTTCAGAATTACAGTGCGCGCGCAGCGGCAGTCACCCCGTAGGGGTCGTAACGGAGCGTAGCGCAGTGGAGAACCGCGAAGCGGTTGACAGAGTGAGCACGCTTGTATGCTCTTGGTCGGATCAGAGGGAGTTTGCGACCGCTTTAATTAACGCCGCGCCGTAGGCGCGACATTGTTTAGGCCGATGCGAAGCATCGGGGCGGAGTGAGCAAAGCGAACGGAGGGTAGGTGCTTTTAGTTTTTGTTTTAGGTTATCCACAGGGGACGAGGCTCTATAAGTTCTTATAAAATTATTTATCAGAAAAGAGTATATAAGAAGGCAGCTCGAAAAACGCGGAAATCACAGATAAAACAAGCGCTTAAAGGACTTTCTGGCTCGGTAAATCTACCACTTCATCACAGCATTCTACCGTTTCATCACAGCCGTTTGCCGGAAACCCGCGTAAATACTGGGTTCCAAAATCTACCACTTCATCACACGGAACTAGGGAGAGAAACAACGTTGCGACCAGTCACGGGCGGCAGTGAATTCCGCAGGATCAGCAAGCCCTTTTCTATGGATACGTCGAAGTCTCGATAGACCTTCCCTATCAGGTTCAGATTACGTTTGAAGGTCTGCGTAAATTTGTCCTTGTTCGTGATATCGCGCCCGAAAACCTCCTGCAAATGACGCAGCGGTATTCGCACCGTCCGGCCTCTGCGAATGCTCGGCAAGCGATAAGAAAGCCAAGAATACAAGTCCATAGCCATTGGGCTTTTCGTGAGCTGGGCGAGGTGATCAAGGTCGAGCGGCATTGGACGCTCGCGGAGCGTGTCGTAATACGCTTCTGAGAGAACAAGCGAGGGATTCCACAAAACATGCTGGTTCGGGTCGCGCTCGATCCAGAATGAAACCTCCTGCGCCACGCGACCATATTTCGTGGTTGCACCCTGCTCTGACCATTCGCCAAGGATGAACTGTGCTGCGCCTATCGCCTCGATGTTCTCCGTTGTCTTTTTACCGTTGTAGCCGCCAATAGGCCGCCCGACTTTCTCCATGAAGGCGCGCAAACTCGCGCCCATGTCGATTTCACGGGTTTTGTGCTGCAACGCATAGCGATTGATCCAAGGCAGAATAAGCCGCGTGTGCGAGCCGTACGGTACAACACACTCTTTGAACTCGGCGGGCGTTTCGGGATTTGCCAGTATGCCCGCCTCGACTACAAGCGAGGCTTTGCCGTGGGTCGATACAAAGCGGCGCGTATCCTCCGGCAAGGGCTTCTGTGGCAGAAAACATTGCACCATGACCGAGTGCATAAAACCGATGTTTTGTTTTTCGCCAAAAAGCTCCTGTTGTAGCTCGTTGTGATCGACCAGCAGTCCCCCTGCCCTTGCCACAAGCTCCTGACGCTCATATGACGGAACGCGGAGCAAGGCCGCGTTTTCCATCGCCTGCGTAACGTTCGGGTTCTGCTTATCCTTAATCAGATGATAAAAAAGCTTCGCAGGTGTGCCCTGCTTATCGTCATGCAATGCCTTTTCGGCGTACATGAAAAACTCAAGTACAGCCACGTCATTATTAACCCACCAATTCCGCTCGACAGCCTGCACGTAAAGCGCCTTTAGGCGCTCGGTATCGCGCAAGTCTTTGGTTGTTATTTTGTCGATGGAAGGTTTCGGCATAGTCAGTCTTTCATGTATGAACGTGTGCACACGTGCACGTGTGATCTAGCTGGCCTTTGGGGTTGCAATGGTCGGTTTCTGTCGGCTGTGAAAAAGCATGTCGATGCCTTCGGCCAAAAGCTGCTGAACGCTGCAATCTTCTTCTAAGGCGATTAAGCGCAGTTGCTTCGATACCTCTGGCGGGAAGTAGCCGCCTACATGCTTTGCGCCCTTTCGGGATGGCCGAACGTTAGAAACCTCTTCCGTGTCCGTTGGAACGGCAACGGGCGCGCTGGCTTGTTCCTTCCGCTTCTTCGCGGCTGCTGCGAATTGATTATCAGGCATGGGCTTGTACTCCTGCTGCTACGGGTTGAATACTCATGTGTGCACACATGAACTCGTGCACACGTGATATTTCTTCGGCGGCCTTGTAACCATCGGCCTTAAATTCTTGAACACCTAAGCCAGTAAGGGGCGCACGTTTGAAGGCCACGCGTCTTGATAGCGGCGTAGGACACACAGCGACATCAAGCCCCTGTAAATACTCGAACGCTTGCACGGTTTCGCTGGTGTGTAAGGGCTGGCCGTTGGCCGCCTCTTTCGGTGGCGTTACTTCGTTGAGAAGCACCACAACGGATTCATTGCGGGTTTTCACAAGATCAATGGTCTTTTCGACCGTTTCAATGTCGAAAATCGCGGGCTTGGTGGCGATCAGCACACAATCGGCAACCTTAGCGGCGGCAAGGGCGATGCTGTCCGAGTGAGGCGCGGTGTCGAGAATGAGCACCTCGCAACCATCCTCGGCCATTTGGGTAACTTCGTGCTCTAAGCGGGAAGCGTGAGCCGATATGACCATAGGCAAAGTCTCGGCGCGCCTATCTGCCCATTTCGCTGCTGTTGCTTGCGGGTCGAGGTCGATCACGGCGGTATTCATGCCTTGCTGGGTGAATGCAATCGCAAGGTTAGTCGCCGTTGTGGTTTTCCCCGCGCCGCCTTTCTCAGCGATTACTGCGACAATCTTCATTAACGCCTCGTTTGTGCTTGTTGGTTCGCACGTGAACGTGTGCACACGTGATATTTTGGGAGTGTTCACAAGATTATGCAAGGTAAACTTTGCACGTACCCACATGAAAAGAGGGGGATGGCCCTCAGTAATTGCTACACGTGCACGGGTGCACGTGTGCACACCAATAACAACCCTGCGCCTGGTCAAAGTAATTTGACCAGGCGCAGGGCAGGGCGATCAATATTCGCTTGCAAGCATAATCGTCAAAACACGGTGCGTTTGGCTCGGATCAGCGGGGTTTTCGCTGCCGTGCATCGTGTCGAGGGCGTAGTAATCAATCTTCCAAAAGAATTTGTCGCCGTTATGGGTGAAAGCCCCAAAATCGTGCTCGCCGTGGGGGTCGTTGTCCTCGGTGAAGTCCGAAAACGTGCGCACTGTCTGAAAAACAGCCTGTTTGTCGGCATCCGTGAGAGCATCAACACCCTGCGTAAAGACGACTTGGCCTCTCAGGTCGGTATGCTTGCCCGCAAGCTTGGCGGCGCGGAAAAGGTCGTTCTGGTCGCGGATTATGGCGGTTTGTGAGTTGGTATCGGTCATTTTCACATTTCCTTGGTTGGTGGTTTCCGATGCGGAGATGCGAAGCCGTCCGGTCGCCGGACAGGGCACAGGGGCAACACGGTTATGCGGGCAGCCCCTTGAGCGGTCTGGCAGGTCGGTTAGCAGATTTGGAGAGTAGGAAACCCAACAAGGGGATTGACCGGACGGCAAGCACGATCAAGCGGCTTCTAAGAAACCCGCACAGCGATTTTTCAGGGTGGGGCGGGGCGATGCAGCCAGAAATCCGGCAAAAGCCCTCTACAGGCTTCTATGGCCGCGATAGTGGTTCCCGAAAATCAGGGGTCAAGGGTCGTATAGTCGAAATCGTCACCGCTTGGCCGGAACACGTTGCCCCATTGAGCAAGAACGGGGTTCATTTCTTCCTGAGAAACAAGGCTATCAAGCTGCAAATTATTGGCATATAGGTAACGCATCACTTCGAGCATATCAGCGTGTATGTCCTCGTCCACGTAAAGCAATTCCTGCATATCGGCCTTGAAGGTTCCGCCGTCCCATAGGGACAGCAAGAATTGAGCGCAGCGCCGCGAACCTCCATGATCGCGCCTTGCGGTGGTTAATAATCGTTCTAGGTCCTGTTGACAGTTAACGGACTATTCATGGTTGGTGTGATCGAGTGAGACCAGTGCAAGGTGAGGGGCCTGGTCATGCTTCGCAGGGAATTGACGGATGGGCAATGGGACCGGATCAAGGATTTGGTTCGCGGCAAGAAGACCGACCGCGGGTCGTCGGGACGGGACAACCGGCTGTTCGTGGACGCGGTATTGTGGGTTGCGCGGGTGGGTTCGCCGTGGCGGGATCTGCCGGACGCCTTTGGCCATTGGAACAGCGTGTACGTGCGGTTTTCGCGGTGGGCCAAGGCGGGGGTTTGGGAGAGTCTTTTCAAGGCCTTGGCGGACGATCCGGACTTCGAGTACCTGATCGTGGATTCGACCATCGTGCGGGCGCACCAACATGCCGCCGGCGCAAACGGGGGTCTCGGAATCAAGCCATCGGACGTTCGCGCGGCGGCCTGACGAGCAAGGTCCACATCACCGTCGATGCCTTGGGCAATCCCCTGCGATACATCCTCACCGGCGGCCAGGCCGGCGATGTCCCGCAGGCCGAAGGCCTGATCGCCGATCTGCCCGGCGACCATCTCATCGCCGACACGGCCTACGACGCGGATCGCTTCCGCGCCCGCCTCGACGAACTCAAGATGATGGCGGTCATCCCGCCCAACCCGACACGCGCACGGCTCATCCGCTACGATGCCGAACTCTACAAGGAAAGGCATGTCGTCGAATGCTTCATCAACAAAATCAAACACTTCCGACGTATTGCGACGCGCTACGAAAAGACCGCCACAGCCTACTTGGCCATGCTACACCTCGTTGGCACCATGATATGATTGCGTTAACTGTCAACAGGACCTAGCAGTCGATCACCCGATCACATAGTTCAACGCTGTAGGCCACGGATGCGTTATCACTCACGGCGACTGCTGTCTGCCTCTGAAAATGACCGGCGCGAAGCTTGCCGTAGATCAGAGGCAAATTGACCTTGATTTCAGTCTGGTTACAGACCTCCCACGCATCGGAATTGATGCCCATTTTGATCCACCAGAGCTTGATGCAGTCATCGCCAGGGCCGCCGTCGATCTTCACGAAGATCGTGGCGTTCACGTTCCAGCCGTCCCAGACCGTGATGTTCTGACCTGGCTGCGCGATCTTGATTTGGGGTTCCGCAGCTAAGGCTGCCTGCGAGATGAGACCCGCTCCAACGAGTGTTGAAGCGATCCCTCGTGAAATTCTCTTGCCAATGCAATCATTCATGGCGCTTAGAACCGGCTGGTTTCTACTTCCGCAAGACTACCGACCAAACAGTCGTCGTCAAAGAGATTCCCCCTTCCTGACACCACGGACTATCACTCCGGCGGCGGCTCCATGCCCGGCTGCTCCCAAGGGAAAACCGCCGGACGGCGCGCCCAGACCTCCACCATGCCGACGCCGGGCACGTAGTAGCTGCCGACGATGAAGGCCGCGTCCGATGGCGGCATCTGGCCTGGATAGACGACGATCTCGTTCGCCCCGGCTCCGCCGGAGGCGTTCGGGCCGGACGGGTTGACGACGGCGGGCAGGTGACGCTTGCCGTAGGGCATCGCCGCGACGTTGAAATGATTGCTCAGGCCCGCCGGAGCTGAGCGCCAGTTGAAGCATCGGGTGATGCTCTCCTGGGCGGCGGGCTGTCGGGGCCTGCGGTCCTGCTCCTCCCGTCGGGAAGGACCGCTCATCGTTCGAGGCCACCTCCCCTGTCGGGCGGCTTGATCTCCGTGGATTGCGGCTCGCGCGCGCGGTCCAACTCCTGGCTCCGGGCGCGATCCTGGTCGCGGCGGTGCGTCTCCTCCAGCCGCGTGTGCTCCTGGTCGAACATGCGCTCCATCCTGTCGCGAACGCGCGGCTTTAAGCCCCGCCTTGGTCCGCTCTCGAATGATCGAGCGCTCGAACTCGGCGAGCGCGCCAAAAATGTGGAAGACGAGCTTGCCGCCCGGCGTGGTGGTATCGATGGCCTCGGTGATCG